>Ga0268276_1001337_pt1 | contig 24732 bp, 26 predicted proteins | sample saktaG_4_FD_190145 | JGI IMG/M metagenome (GOLD analysis project Ga0268276, IMG submission 190145) | Saline water microbial communities from Sakinaw Lake, British Columbia, Canada - sak_2010_1_5_45m | ecosystem: Environmental > Aquatic > Non-marine Saline and Alkaline > Saline ... | reverse complement strand
CATCGCTAGAGACCTCCCTCTCTTTAATTAAAAACTGCTATATTCGATCGTTCCTCTATACGGCGGAACCTTGGTATCATCTTTCTTTGTATCCTTGGACCGCTCTTCCTTATGTACTATCTTTGTTACATTTACCTGTATCTCTACGGTCTCCTCTACTCCGAGCATCTCCTGCACCCTGGACTTAACTATATTCTGTATCTTCTCTGTCGTCTCCGGTATATTTACGTCCGAGAAGAGGACGACCTTATTCACTATGACTATACCTCTTTTGCTTGCGCGCACGCTTGGCCTTGACTCTTTAATTTCCGGAAGATTCCTCATCGCCCGTTTTATAAAGTCTTCTATCGCTGTGAGCGATATCGTGACCTGACCGTCCGGATTTTCAAAAGCTATGGTCTTCTCTTTCTTTATGACCCCCACGGTGATCTGAACGACCATTAAGCTTATGAAGATCAGCAACCCGCCGGTTATGCCGAGAATAAGGCGGACATCGGTATTCGAGTATAGGGTATTGAGCATGTCGATGATGTAGCCGAGCGGGATCACATTCATGGCTACAACTATAAATAATCCGCCCACCAAAAAGAATACAAGCGTGTAAAAGAATAGTGTCAGCCCCTCGATAACCCTCATTGGCATCCTCCTGTTTTGTCTTTGGAAAACGGCGATTTGACACCCTCGACTACAACGTCTACGCCTGAGAGCAGAAGGCCCGTCATCTTCTCTACTCCCATCTTTACGTTTTCCTGAACCTCATCGGCTATGCGCGTTATGTCAACGCCATATTCTACGGTAATATATACGGTCAGTTTAATATCGCTTGCGCTAGCGATTATTTTCACTCCCTTTGTAGCCCCTTTTTTGCAGAGGAAATCGAATAATGTCTTTCCGATGCCTCCGCCGACCTTGCTGACGCCCTTGATCTCCATTGCCGCTATCGAAGCTATAGTCGTTATAGCATTGTTATTGATCTTTACCGCGCCGAGCTCGGTGGTCCTGTATCTGTCGGTCATATCCTGTCTCATTTTGTACCCGCCCTCCTATCCTTTACTCCGATTTTTCGAAAAGCCTGTCTATGAAATCGGTGGAATACTTACCTTTTATAAATAGCGGATTGCTCATTACCTTCTTATGGAATGGTATCGTGGTCTTGATGGGATCCACTATGAACTCGTCGAGAGCCCGCCTGCATATGGTAATGGCTTCGGATCTATCCTTGCCGTGGACTATCAGCTTAGCTATCATCGAGTCATAATAAGGCGGTATGGAATAACCCTGATATACGTGCGTATCTATCCTGACCCCCCGCCCGCCGGGCAGATCTAGCATCGCTATCTTCCCCGGAGACGGCATAAAGTCTTTATCCGGATCTTCGGCATTTATTCTGCATTCTATAGCGCAGCCGTTAAATTTAATATCTTCCTGTTTATGATGCAGCTTTTCGCCGTATGCGATCCGTATCTGCTCTTTCACGAGGTCTATTCCGGTTACGGCCTCTGTTACAGGATGCTCTACCTGGATCCTGGTATTCATCTCCATGAAATAGAAGTTCCCGTTACAGTCTACCAAAAATTCGATCGTACCGGCATTTACGTAGTCGATGGCCTTAGCGCATTTTATGGCGGCCTCGATGATCTTCTTCCTCAGTTTTGAGTCAAGCATGGGAGAGGGACTCTCTTCGATCAGCTTCTGATGCCGCCTCTGTATCGTACAGTCTCTTTCACCCAGATGTATAATATGGCCGTGACTGTCTCCGAGGATCTGGATCTCCACGTGCCGCGGTTTTTCCACATATCTCTCTATATAGACATCGGGATTACCGAATGCCGCCTCGGCTTCACGCTGGGCTGTAAGCATGGCGCTGATAAGGCGTACATCGTTATGGCAGACCCTCATGCCTTTTCCGCCGCCTCCGGCCGCGGGCTTTATGATGATGGGATACTTCGTCTCTTTGGCGATCCTGAGAGCGTCTTCTTTAGTCTTTACCACATTCTTGCTTCCCGGGACGACCGGCACTCCCGCTTTTCTGGCAGTATCTTTGGCGGCCATCTTGTCACCCATGAGCCGCATGTTTTCAGGAGTGGGTCCGATAAACTTTATTTTGCACGATTCGCATATCTCAGCGAAATGCGCGTCCTCCGCCAGAAATCCGTATCCGGGATGTATCGCTTCTACATCGGTTATCTCCGCGGCGCTTATGATGCTGGGGATATTAAGATAGCTGGAAGAGCTTGAGGCGCCTCCGATACATATGGCTTCGTCGGCGAACCTCACATGCAGAGAGTTTATATCGGCCTCCGAGTAGACAGCCACCGTGCGTATACCGAGCTCTTTGCACGCTCTGATTATTCTTAAAGCAACCTCGCCCCTATTGGCTATTAAAATTTTTGAGAACATATATCAGTCTTCTCTCTATTCTATCGGTTCTATGACGAATATCACCTGGCCGTACTCCACCGGCTCAGCATTATCGACAAGCATCTCCAACACCTTGCCTCTGACTTCGGACTTTATTTCATTCATCAGTTTCATGGCTTCTATTATGCATAATACCTGGCCGATGCCTATAGTGTCCCCTACGTTAACATACGCCGCGGCTTCAGGCGAAGGAGAGCGGTAGTATGTTCCGACCATGGGTGATTTAATATCTACTGTATTCTTTACCTTCTCAACCTCTTTGGCGCTCTTAACTTCCTGCGGTGAATGCGGCGCTGAGGCTTGAGGAACAAATTCGATCGCCTTCTCGAAGGAACCGCCGGAAGATTTTTTAAGCTTTATCCGCATGCCGTCCTTTTCCACTTCGAGTTCCGTAAGGCCGTTGTCATTCATCAGCGTTATCATGTCTTTTATCTCTTTTATATACATTATTTCCCCCACTTTTTACACCTCCGCCGTGTCAACACCGCGGAGGTGGTATCCTAACGTGTTAAGATTTCACAGCCTTTATCCGTAACCAGTACCATATCCTCTATCCTTACGCCTCCGAGCTTCGGCAGATATATTGCCGGCTCTACGGTAAATACCATACCGCTCTTCAGTATATTATCATTTCTTTTCGATATACTCGGCTCTTCATGAACATCCATTCCTATGCCATGCCCGAGCGAATGGCCGAAGAATTTACCATAACCCTTTCGAGTTATGTAGCCTCTGCCCGCCAGATCGATCTCGGAGATCTTTACTCCGGGCCTTATCCTTTCGATCGCGGTGCTTTGGGCCGCTCTGACTATACCATATATCTCTTTTATCTTATCCATGACCCTGCCTACAAATATCATACGCGTTATATCGGAATTATATAGGCCCAGCCTGCATCCCATATCGAGCATCACGACATCATTACTCGCGATCTTATCTTTTGTAGCGTGGGCGTGCGGCTTCGAGCAATTTCTACCGCAGGCAGTTATAGTTTCAAACGCTATCCTGGCGCCCCGCACTATAAATTCACATTCTATTGCATCGCTTATAGCTAGCTCCGATATTCCGGGACGGATCTTACCCACGACCTTCTTAAGAACGTCTTTAGTGACGCCTATTGATCTTTTAATGGCCGCTATCTCCATGCTATCTTTGACGGCTCTTAAGTTCTCAATAATGCTCTTTGTCGGCACGAGCTTTGCCGGACGGATACATCCCGCAAGTCTCCTGGCGACCTCATACGGGAGGTTCATGGAATCGAAGCCTACCTTTTTTATACGATTCTTTTTTATGATATTGCTCAAGCAATCGTAAGTAGACGTCTCTACTTCCACTATAGTAAAACCGCCGACCGAATCCCCCGCCTCTTCTGTATAGCGGGAGTCTGTGAGAAAGAACTGCGAATCAGGCGTCACGATTATTATGGAGTCTCCGCCCATAAAACCGCTCAAATATCGTACGTTGGTCTCATTCGTTACAATGAGAGCGCCTAGCCCGATTTTTTTTAATTCAACTCTTAATTTTTTTAGCCTCAACTTATGATCAAATATCATCTCTTACCGATCAAGCCTATCGCTGCTTCCAATCCGAGGAGATAGCTCATCTTTCCAAATCCGCAAATCTGTCCCTTGGCTACCGGCGATATCAGGGATGTGTGCCGGAACTCCTCGCGGGCGTATATATTCGACAGATGCACCTCAACTGTCGGAACCTTCACAGAGCTTATAGCATCCCGTATGGCCACGCTGGTGTGCGTGTAAGCCGCGGGATTTATCAGTATGGCTCCGAACTTGCCGGCGGATCTACCGATCAGCTCTACTATCTCACCTTCGTGGTTCGACTGTACTATCTCAAGCGCCACCTTCTTTGCTTTAGCCATCTTTTTAAGATCGCTGTTTATGCCGCCTATGGTGACCTTGCCGTAAATATCAGGCTCCCTCTGGCCAAGCAGATTGAGGTTCGGCCCGTGTATTACAAGTATCTTCTTCACCCCGCCCATTCTTTCTGTTATCTTGATTTTCTTGGTTATCATTATTAGCACCCCCTATACTTATTAATCCCGCACCATTAATTCATAAATCATTATAAGAATGGGCGGGGTTCATCTTTATCTTGAACTGCGGGCTGAATGCATATATCAATCCGCCCACGACGCTTATACATAATAATATGAGCAGCCACAGGATGCTCATGGCAAAAGCTTTGTCGGTCCCTATCAGAGGCCCGAAGAGCACCACGGTGGAGCCCTCCCTTAAGCCCAGGCCGTTTATCGAGGGCAAGAGGCTCATCATGCTCACTATGGGCATCTTTATCAAAAGGTCCTTAACATGTATCCTGCTTCCGATGCTCATGGCCACCACTCCCAGACTTGTAAAAAATAACATTTGTGAAATAAATGAGATAAGAAAAGACTTCAGTATGAGAATCTTCTGGTATTGGTACTGATGTATCACTTCGTATACCTTTCTAAGCTTCTCCTTTATCGGATTGATTATGAAGAAAAGGAACGAGAACCTCTGAACAAGTCTCTTGTTCGTCATGAGCACGATGAATACTATTGAGCCGAGCGTTATGCCATATATTATATATCTCAATGTCGAGTCCACTACACCCTCTTCAACGAAGAAGAGCGCCAAAAACGCCATAAATATCATTGTGAATAGCCCTATTACGCGGTCGACAAAGACGGAAGCATAGGCCCCCGCCTTCATCTGGGTCTTCTTTGAGAGGTAGTAAGCTTTCGCTACGTCTCCGCCTATAGATGTCGGGAGAAAGTTATTAAAGAAGTAGCCTATTAAGGTCAGACTCAGGACCTCTTTGAGCGTTACCGCGATATGCTGGGCATCTATAAGGAGCTTCAGCCTGATCGAACCTACGAATGCCGCGGCCGCGAACATGAGCAATCCCAGCAAAAATATCGGCACCTTTGTGGACGCGAATGCCTTGAGTATCTGGGGATACTTATCCCTCATAATATATAGTAATAATATTATAAAGGAGACACTTATGAAAGCTCTTAGCGTTTGAGATAGTCTCTTAGTCATGGGCATAATAATTTAACATAAAGCTGGCAGCATGTAAAGGAAAAATAGGGATGTTTTTGGAATATAGCTATATAAATCTTGGCATTATAGTACCCTGGGCAGGCCTGCCTGCCGCATGTCAGCTATCCTTAACGGTAGGCAGGCTGGAATCTTGATCTTCGGCGAGAGCGTCTGGGTCGGCTATGCCTTCCTGCTTTCTCAGGTCTTCTATCTTGTTAACCTGGCGGTCGAGCTGTTTGCGTCTAGTAGTAGTTAGATTATTGAATTCTTTCTGTACAGCTTCTATCTTTTCTCCTAAATCGTCGAACGATCTCGTAAAGAGGAGCCATTGCTTATTAAATGCCCCCAAAATTGAGAGCATATGAGCGGCCGTCTTTTCAAGCTTGAAATTATCAATAGCGTGATGGATGATAGCCAGTATCGCATAGAGAGTAAGCGGGGAACAAAATATAACCTTACTCTTCAGCGCATCGTCTATCAGCGACCGGTCATTCTCGTTTATAAATGAATACAATTGTTCGTTGGGGATAAATAAAATAACATAGTCTACGGTCTTCTCTTCGGGGTTTATATAATCCCTGTTTGTTATCTCTTTCATTCTGGATCTGACATCCCGTAAGAACTGGTCCTTATATGTCTGCTTGTCGGTCTCTGATTCAGTCTCAAGATACCGCAGGTAACTATTCATCGGGAATTTGACATCCATATTTACCCTTAGCCCTTGTGGCAGAAAAAACGTGTAGTCAGGCCTCGTGCTTACGGTATCCTGGCTCTTGTCCTTTTGATAATTTACGCCTTCTGCGAATCCGGCAAGCCTCAGTATATCATCCGCGATCCTCTGACCCCACTGACCGCGGGCCTTTGTGCTGACAAGAGCTGCTTTGAGTTGGTTGGTTGTATCGTGCAGCCTGTTCAATTGCTCGGCACTCGTTTTTAATTGACCGGAAAGTTCTCCAAACTTTAGTTCACGGTCTTTTTCAAAATTCGTTACCAGGCTATGAACTTTCTGTAACTCTTCCTTCATCGAGCCAAGGGTCTGATCTATTAATTTCTTTTTGGCTTCAAGCTCTCTTTCGCCGCCCTCGGTCTGCTTCGAAAGAGTCTCATTCGCTATCTTAAAAAACTGATCCATGCTCTTAGAGAGGGCCTCGAAAGAGAGCGCGCTAAAGGATTCTTTCAGTTGAGCATGATTTAACTTAGATTGACGGCTCAGCCAGATAAATCCACCGAAGATCAATATCGCGGCTATCGCTGTTAAGACTACTACTGATAAGACCATAAGACCCTCTTATTCCTTCTTGTTTGCCTTTGTCACAAACCTCATCCTGAGATCATAAAGAATGGAGCTCATCGCTTCATCCTCGTCTTTTGACAGATTATTCTTCGTCTTCTCGCTCAACATCTCGAGCGTATCTATCAATATCTTAGCATGCTCCAGATTCGGCTCCTTCTTATGAGTAACCGGGTTCTCCATATCGCCGAGCGCCATCACGGCCTCCATCATGAGGCCTGTTATGAAGAGCCCAAAGCTTACTTCGACGACATGCTCGTTATTCTTTACCTTATCAGCTCCGCCCTCTTTCTTAATCGATTCCTTCCATGATTCATCAACATGTTTTTTTATTTCTTCTGCCATTTTTTAGTCCCGCCATTTTTCTGGTTTCGCGCCGATCTTAAGCGATGGGAAACTATATACACTTAACATTCTCTTTATCTGCCCTACCTTCTCTGCCGTAGCTTTTTCTCCCTCGGCTATCGCCTCCCTCGACTTGTCGAATGCCACCTGATCAATGCTGTGATCGAGATCCACCTTTATCATAACGTCCGAAATGCGGGCCTGATAATGGTTCAGCTCTTCACCCATTATCTGGAATGATTGCATCAGCATCTCGAATATATTCCCTATCTTGCCTTCTTTTACGCAAAAACCGACATCCACCGCCACCATATAGCCGGGATCTATGGATCTGGCTATTCTCGTGGGAACGCTATTCTTTATTCCGCCGTCTACAAGAAGCCTTCCGTCTATCCTTATGGGGTTAAATATGCCCGGCCATGAGCAGCTGGCGCATAAGATATTTTGCAGATCGCCCTTTTGAAATACCACCCTTTCGTTCTTCTCTATGTCGGTAGTGACCACTGTCAGAGGTATTTTGCATTGTTCAAAGCCCTTGTTATCGATCAACTCCGCTACCACCAGAGCCAGTTTTTTACCGGCCAATAGTCCCATCTTTGGCATTGTCGGGTCAAATATGGTCTTCCAGCTAAATTTGTGCGCCATATCTTCCATCCTATTTAAAGGCATGCCAGCAGAGTAGGCCGCGCCTATTAAAGCGCCCATAGAGGTTCCCACGATCCTACGGATAGGTATCTTCTCTTTCTCCAGTACCTTTAATACTCCTATATGTGCAAGCCCGCGCGCCGAACCTCCGCCCAGAACAAGCATAATGCTTCTTCCCTTTTTCAGGAACCCCATCATAGTATATGATCTCCTTCTATTATTCTATCACTATTCCCGCGTAACCTACAACAGACGAATAATCCCCCGACGTATCACCGCTCGTCTGGTATTTTATCAGTTTTGTTTTTTTGGCGCCGAGCGATTTTGCCGCAACAATCATTATCGCGGCAGGCGCGCAGCCGCACATCGAGATATCGAGCTTCTCAATGCACTTCAAGAGAGCCTCTTCGTCCAGCTTCAAAATAGCTTCGATCGCCATGGAATCTTTCACTTCGGCCGAGTCTTGAGACTCATAATGGGTCATATCGCTTGAAGCGATTATTGTAACATCCTTCTCAAGTCTCAATTCTTTAATAGATTTAGCGATGCCTTGTCCTATGCTTCGGTATTGTTCGATCCGGCTCTGCGATATTACTATCGGAACTATCGTAAAGCTTTCCTGTAATGTCTGCAATATAGGCAGCTGGACCTCTATGGAATGTTCCTGTATATGCGCGAACTCGTCCTTTGAAATTTCCGGACAATTTTTTAATATCTTTTCAGCCAGGGTCTTATTGATGGTCACGTTGCCCAGCGGCGTAGCCCAGGAATCGCTCGTAGATAGACTGAAAGGCGAGCCAAGGCCGGTGTGGTTGGGGCCCATTATGATATATATGGGCTTAGATTTTATAGATGATAGAGTCGAGCCCGCTACGGAGCCCGAATAGGCGTATCCGGCGTGCGGTGAAATTACGCCTATGGCATCATATTTTTTTTCTGCAGATGCCGGGAGAAGCTTTTCCACTTCTTTAATGAGAGATTCTTTTGATCCCGAATAGAATTGACCGGCTACCGCAGGATTACGTATCACAAGCATTACTCCGGTTGAATAACGACTTCCGCGCATGAACTCATGTCGAGATACTTATTGGCAACCCTGATTATATCATATTTTGTAATTTTATTGGTTTCGTTTTCAAATTTATAGAGATTATCATATCCCAAGCCATAAAGTTCGTCGAGTGCCGCCTGAAAAGAGTTGGCGGCGTTGGTCTCCATGAGAAGATTTTGAGAAGAGACCATCTCTTTCTTTGCCGCATCCAACTCACCATCCGTAATAAGGCCTTGTTTTATTGCCGATATCTCATTGAGCAGTAGTCTCTTGGCTTCGCCGACCTTGTCCATGGTCGTAGCCGCGTAAAACATTATGAAACCCGTATCGAGGCCCATCTTTTGCAAAGAGCCCATAGTGTATGCAAGTCCGGATCTTTCCCGCAATGCGACGAATAGCCTGCCGGATCTTCCGGATAATAGACCGCTCAATACATTTAGAGAGTATCTGTCCGGGCTATTCATAGCAACAGTCTTGAACCCTAACATAAGCAGAGATTGCTCTTTATCCATCTTTATGGTTTGACTGCCGCTCGAGACCGGGAGAGGCAGATTCTTTAAGGGTTTGACCAGATCCCTTCTCTCGACGTCATTGAATAGCGCCTCCACTTTAGTAAATATTTTTTTCGGATCGATGTCTCCGGAGACCGCTATGACTGTATTGTTTGGTATACAACGGGACTGGTAGAATCTTATCAGATCGTCCCTGTTTATAGCCATCACAGACTCTTCCTCTCCGATATCGCGCATGCCGTAGGGATGGTCCTTGAATAGCATTCTTCTTAAGGAGAGTGCGCCTATTTCGAAGATATCATCGCCCTCATCTTTTATCGCCGCCGCGGTCAGGAGCTTCTCTTTAGCCAGCTCATTCTGAGCGAATACCGAATTTGTCGTAATGTCCTTTATTAATTCTAGCGCCAGATCGGTATCGTCTTTCAGCGCGGTCAGATCCAGTCCAAAGCTGTTAAAGCCCGAGAAAGAGCTTATTCGCCCGCCACGGCTTTCTATTGCGCTTATGATCTCGGATTCTCTTCTCTCCTTAGTACCATCCAACAGCATCTTTGCCGTAAGGCCGGATATTCCGTTATTACTCTTATTTTCAGCGATGAGGCCTCCGGAAAAAACGACAGTTATCGATACGGCAGGGATCTTGGCATTTACTCTCGTGAGCAATATCAGGCCGTTGGTGAGCGTTCGCTTCTCGAATTTCTCTTCCATAAGAGCTCTTGGCACCGATACGAAGGGCAATGTTTCACTGCCCTTCGGGACGAGCGAGACCTCGGTCAGATTATCTTCATTCAGATATTGAGACGCCGCTCTCCTGATGTCGAGCTTCGAAACCTTATTTATACCTTCCACATAACGATCGTAGAAATCGCTGTTCCCGGCTACCGCCATACCCTCACTAAGATCCCCGGCCTGGCCTTCTATCGTTTCGTGCGCTAGTATGCGATCGCCCATTACCATGCGCTTTGCGGTTTCGAGCTCGTCGCTAGAGACATCGCCATCCTTTATCTTTTTTATCTCATACAGTATATCTCTCTTAGCCGCCTCGATATTATCTTTACTGAGAAGTGCCGTGACCACAAAGAGGCCCGGGTCCATCGGTGTATAATTCCATGACGTTATCGAATGGACCTCTCTCTTATCTTTTAATAGCAGGTTATTCAGGCGGGAATTATTGCCGCGGCCCAGGATCATAGAAAGCACGTCGAGCGCAAAGAGATCTTTATTCAACATGCCGGTTGAATGAAATCCAAGCGCCAGATATGATAAAGTGATCGGCGCCTCTTCCTCTATCACCCTTTTGCCTGTCTGGGCGGGCTCTTTCTCGGACCTGTTCACCGGCCTATAAGACGGGGCTCTGAAGCGACTGAATTCTTTCTCTATATCCGCCGCGGCGCTCTTGGCGTTTATTCCGCCCACCACCGCGATGACCATATTATTTGGAACATAACGCCTGTTGTAATATTTGACAGCGTCATCGCGCGTCAGCGTTTTCAAGATCTTTTCATAACCTATTGACGGATATTTATATGAGTGGGTCGTGTATGCATTCTCAAATAATCTTGTCATCAACTTTTTTTGAGGATCATCCTCGTTAAGCTTTATCTCCTTCAGTATGACTTCCCGCTCTTTCTCCAACTCCGCTTTATCGAAGACTGAATTAACGAGCATATCCTTAAGAACGGCCAGGCCTTGTGTGAAATATTTTACCGGGATTATTACTTCATAAGTAGTCGTATCGTGCGATACGGACCCATTTATAAGTCCGCCGTATGAGCGCATCTCTTTTTCTATGTCGCCTGTTTTACGCGACGCCGTTCCTTTGAATACGAGATGCTCTACAAGGTGTGATATCCCGGATGCGGTATACTCTTCTTCCGAGGAAGGGCCTGTCTTTATCGTTATATTTATGGAGACGAGCTCTTTTGGAGGGCTCTCTTTAATTAAAATAATGAGGCCGTTCTCCAGGGTCTTCCTGTAAACGGCCTCATCAGCAATGGACAGACTGCAGAGCGTAAATACTAAAATTGCTGTCAGCAGCAGTCTAAACGCAATCTCTCTATCGATCCTCACACAGATCTTCTCTTCCGGCGTTTTCTCTCGCTCGGTTTTTCGTAGTGCTTTCTTTCTTTCAGCGTCCTTAGTATGCCCTCGCGCTCTATCTTCTTCTTAAAACGCCTAAGAGCTCTTTCTAGAGGCTCATTTTCGCCAACGCTTATCACTGGCATTATTATCTCACCCTTTCCGTATAGATTTAAGCCGCTATTTTATCATAAAGCATGTATCTTGTCAATCAAGGTACTTATCTCTTTAAGATTATCCACTATTACATCGGCCTTCTTTAAATACTCCGGAGGCAGGCTCGAGGTCAGGGCTATGCAGAACATGCCCGCTCTCTTTGCGGACAATACTCCATATGGGGCATTCTCTATAACTACACACTCCCCGGGCTTCACCTTCAGTCCTTTGGCAGCTTTTAAATACGGCTCCGCGCATGGCTTACCTCTCTTAATACAGTCGCCGGTCACTATAAAGTCAAATAATCTCTCTATCCCTCTTGGAAGTATCTCCTTTATGCCGGCTTTTGTGGTACCGGTCACCATTCCGAGCGGATACCCTCCCTTTTTGAGACGAATCAAAAATTCCTTAGCGCCTTTGAAGACGAAGCGCTTGAACTTGTTCTTGAATAATTTTTGTCGCGCAGTAAAGACCCTCTTGAAGATCTCTTTCGTTGGGCTCATGCCTGAGTCCTTCAGAAGATCTCCGAGCGATTTTTGCCAACGCTCGCCTTCCCTCATATAAACGTCAAAACAGCGCACGCTTATACCGAGCGGCCTCAGCGCCTCATACCACGCGAGAAAATGATACGGCATTGAGTCGACTATAACTCCGTCCATGTCGAATATTATCGCTTTGGGCTTGAATTTTAATTTCCGTATTATTTTCATATTATTTTTTAAATGAGATGACTATGTTGAAGGACATCTTTGACATCGACAGGCTCCTTGGCAGCGCGGGAAAAGGCGATACCGCCTTTAGGCTTGTCGCTGTTATATGCAGCAGCACCTCGTCCTGTGTGGACTTGGAGCGGTCTATCGCATATGATAAGAGCGAACCGTTCTGGGTCAGTATGAACGACAGATGCACTTCGCCTTCGCGGTTATAGTACTGGTAGTTATCCTTGAGCCTCGAGCGTATCTTCTCCCGGATCAGTTGATAGTAATTAACATAATCCTTGCTCTGCTTTACCTGGGCCTCTTTTTTGGCGGACTCTTTAGAGGGGTCTTTTACAGCATCTCTTCTGTGCGATTCCGTTCTCTCTTTTAGCTTGCTGGACTTGTCGCTCTTTTTATTATCGGCTTTAACCTGAGGAGCAGGCTGCGGCTTTACCGCCACCTCTTTTTGTATATCTATCTGGGGTGTTTCAGGTCTCTTAAGAACAACCTCTTTATTCGTAGCTATAGCAGTGGCGATCTCTTTCAGGACAATATAATCGACTATTACGGTATTCTTCTTCTCAATCTCCTGCCGCAGGAGCTGCTGATTATAAAAAGGGGCGAATAGGCTCGCGTGAATTATCGCCGATACCACAAAAGCGCCTCTCAGAGTTATTCCCATAGAGATGAGTATAAATTAACGGTCCACTGATGTCAATATTTTCAGAAATCGGCCGCGACCCCGAACGCGAATGTCCTGCCCGGCTCGGGCGTAAAGTAATTTGTTTTGCCGCTTTTGTATCCGGAAGAATTATATCCCTTATCAAGCATGTTGTATACGGAGAAGAATGCTTCGAGCCATTTGTACTTATATGATATTTTCATGTCAACTGTGTTGTAATGGCCCAGCTTGTCGTTGTTGGCCGAATCTATAAAAGCCGTTCCTACCCATGTTGACGCAATGTACGTTTTAAATCCAAAATCCGTACATATATTCACTCCGACGCTTCCTTTATTGATAGGGACATTGGTTAAAAATTTGTCTTTAAAATCTCCGTTTTCATTTATAGCTTTTACATATGTGTAATTACCAAAAGTCGTCGCCCACTTAACTACCTTAAACTCTATACTCGATTCCATGCCGCTATGAGAAGTCTTGCCATAATTTTGATATTTTCTGCTGGCGTTATCATACCAGATCTCATTATTGATATTCATCCAGTAAACACTAGCAGTAGCTTTCAAACGATCATTAAAGCGGTGACGTACGCCTACTTCATAGTTTGTCGCTTCCTCCGGAAGGAGATCCGTATTAGCGGAGCTTCCATAAGTAAACATCTGACCGATGGTCGGCGTGCGGAAAGCCTGACCGAAATTGCCATATAATTCGGATTCCTCTTGATAAGTAAATACTATTCCGCAATTAGGCGTTACTTTCGACATCGTCGTGTCGTTGGAATTTGACATAACCCTTTTGTCGTCAAAATTAAATTTAACCCAATCATATCGCACGCCAAAAACAGCTTTTAGGGTATCTATTATTTTTATCTCATCTTGCACATAAGGGCCTACCCTGTTTCTGGAAACGTCGTAACTGTTGGTCAATGCGCCCCTGTTTTGAAACGGTGCTCCATACTCGTTATAACCGAAATCGTCTATCTCCAGATCGACACCAATAACAAATAAATGGCTCATACCGATAATCTCGGATATAGTTTTTAAGCGGATTGGCAGACCATATGTATTTTCATTTTCAATCTGTTCTCTTGTGGTAGTCTGCATAGCGCCGCTCGTATAAAATGAGTTCATGTCCTCATGCAAATAATAGAACGTCGTTTCCAGATAGGAAGACGTACCTATGTTCCAATGGTGCGTCAGATCCGTGTTGAATTTATTCGTTCCGGCTGAGTCATTTTCCGTTCCGGGCCGAGCCTGCCGCCTGTTCTGCGCTATTTGAGCTTCCGATAAAGACCACGGAAATGCTCCCTGCGTCTTACCGCTGTAATCGAAGGAGAATTTTAATTCATGCGCGTCATTTATCGAATAATTTGTCTTGCCATATACCTGGACATTTTCATAGTTACCGTGTTCGCGAAATCCGCTCGTAAGCCTGCTGCTCACGCCCAGATAGTATCCAAGACGGTCGAATGTCCCTGAAAGATAAGAAGTGTAATTTTGGGTATTATAAGTGCCGTAGGAGAATGACGCGCCGGCATGCGGAGCGTCGCTTGGTTTTTTTGTTATAATATTGATTACGCCCGACATTGCGTTATCGCCATAGAGGCTTGAGGCGGGACCCCTCAGTATTTCTATTCGTTCAATATTATTAACCGGGATCAAATCCCAGTCCACAAGCTTATCCTTGCCCTTATTCTGCGGCACACCGTCAATCAGGACAAGTTGATAACTTGACATTCCTCCGTAAAAACCGCGCATATTAACTGTCCCCGCGGCACCAACCCCTGAAGAATCATATGCATAAATGCCCTCGAGATTTTTAAGCGCGTCCGGGACGATCCTCACATTCGAATTCTCTATATCTTCTTTTGTAATAACGCTCATGCTGGCGGGAACATCCGATAAACTTTTTTCTGTTCTTGATGCTGTTACTACTATCGGTTCAAGGCGTACAGCGTTTGATGATAGCTGTTTATCTTCTGCGCGAGCTATGTCGCATACTGCTAAAAAAAACAATAACGTTAAAAGGACATGTTTACTTTTCATTTTTCCTCCGTCGCGGATACTTTCCGAAATGGATAATCGACCGGACTCGCTCTTTTCTTAAAAGAGATTACCGTTGCGGGGCAGTGTTCCGGATCTCACGGAAACTTCCTTTATCTATTCGGTTGCATGCGAATTTATTTATCAACCCTTCGACTACGCTCAGGGTTGATACTGAGCTCTGTCGAAGTATCAATACTCTATTCCGATTCTTCTCCGTATCCCTGAATCGTAGGGATGTTTGACTTTCTCTACCCTGCTTACCAGATCAGCCGCCTTAATCACCTCCTTTGTCGCTCCCCTGCCCGTTAAAATCAAGTTCATGCTTGCGGGTTTTTTCTCCATTATATTCAGCAACTCTTCTTTCTTTAAGAACCCGTCGCGCAGGGAGATATTTATTTCATCGAGGATGAGCATATCATATTTATTCTTTTTGTAGATGGACTCTATAAATTTTAATCCCTCCAGGCACTCTTTCCGCACTTTGTCCAAATTCAATTTTTTATCAAAACGCGGATGCCTTCCGGCAAAACCGAAAACGTCGACTCCTATCTTCTTTAGAATTTTGTGTTCACCGCAATCCCACCTCTTGGAATCTTTATGAAAATACACATAAGCCACTTTGAGATTATGCCCTCTGGCCCTTAAAGCCAGTCCGAGCGCCGCTGTGGTCTTCCCTTTTCCGTTACCTGTATAAATATGTATCAGTCCTTTTTGCGTCATTTTTTGCGCCTCCTTTGCCTTTCTTCTCCTGAGATTAGTAGGATATACGGTTTTAAAGAAACCGGATTCTTTTCAACTACCACGACGGTCTTATATACCTCCTCGATAGTCCTGTAATCCAGAACATCCTTAGGGATACCTTCTTTATAAATAGTTCCGCCGGATAGAAGCGCCAGCCTATCACAATATTCGCTGGCAAGATTCAGGTCATGCATTACTATTATCACGGTAAGAGAGAGCTCTCTATTTAATTTTTTAAGAAGGTCAAGAACGCGAACCTGATGCGTTATGTCAAGATGAGACGTAGGCTCATCCAGGAGAAGAAATTTTGGCTCCTGCGCAAGAGCGCGCGCGATTAAGACAAGCTGCCTTTCGCCGCCCGATATCTCCGACATCGATCTGTCTTTAAACCTGATGCTGTCCGTTAAGATCATCGCGTTATCGGCAATCTCCTCATCGCGTTTCGTCTCGAGGAACTGAAGGCCTCTGTAATGAGGTATTCTCGATAAAAGAACAAATTCCTTCACGTTAAGATCGTCGGTCGAAACGTTCTGTGAAACGACCGCTATTGTTCTGGCAAGCTCTTTAAAATCCATGCGCCATATATCTTTGCCGTCAAGGAGTATCTCTCCCTTTTCAGGTTTAAGTACCCGTGTTATGGCGCGCAATAATGTCGTCTTGCCGGACCCGTTTGGGCCTATTATTCCAAAGAAGCCGCCTTCTTTAATGGCGAGATTTATTCCATCGAGATGGAATCTCTTATCATAGCCGCACGTCAGATCTTTTATCTCAAGCAACTTGTTTTCCTCTTCTGGTTAACGCGTAAATAAAAAAAGTTCCTCCCAGTATGCCGGTGATTACGCCTACAGGCAGTTCGGAAGGCGCGACGATTATCCTTGCCAGAGTATCGCATGATATGAGAAAGCCCGCGCCGCATAAAAACGAACCTACAAGAAGTATCCTGTGATCGGAACCTATAAACATGCGTACAAGATGCGGGACGATCAATCCGACAAAGCCGATAATACCTCCGACTGACACCGCGCATCCGGTAAGGAGCGACGCCAGTATAAAGAGCATCCTCTTGACCCTTTCCGTATTTATGCCCAGGTGGGCCGCCTCCTCTTCTCCTAATCGTAAAGCATTAAGATCTTTCCAGAAGATATATGATAAGACGAGGCCCGCCAAAGACACAAAGAGCATTAATTTTATGAGAAACCAGCTCGGCTCTTCCAATGAACCCATTATCCAGAAGACGATCCCGTGAAGATCCTCCGCGCGCGAAACTGCCATAACGAGCATTATCAGAGATGATGAGATAAAGCTTATCATTACGCCGGTCAATAAAAGGCCCTGAATCTTTAACGCTCTTCTTCTGATATTTATAAAATATATCAGCATGATGACTATGCCTGAGCCCACAAAGCCGGCAAACGGCAGAGTTAGAAGGCCCATCGACCGACATAGTTTTAAGACGATGGCCAGACTGACTCCGAGAGCAGCTCCTCCTGAAATGCCCATGGTATATGGCTCTACGAGCGGATTTCGAAAAAGTCCCTGCAGAATGACGCCGGCAAGACTCAACGCGCCGCCTATAGCGAGCCCCAGAATAATACGCGGCAGGCGGATCTGAAAGAGAATATTGTATTCTGTAGCGCCGGGCCTGATAAAAATGACATCAATGGCTTTTCGAATTGATAGAGTGGTAGAGCCGAGACATAGCGATAACGCGGCTATGGCCAAAAGCATCCCGATCAATATCAAAATCTGTGCTGTCCATCGGATCGTAGCCTTGCTCATTGTTTGCCCCTCGAAAGTTCCGGATGCAGAAGACTTACTATTTCATTCAATGTTTCGACAAAAGTTACAGGAGTGGGGCTGCAAACCTTGCGCGAATCGATGACATAAATCCTATTGGCTCTGACGGCGTTCAAGTCCTTAAACTTTTGCCATACCTCTTTCTCTTTTTCTACCGCAGTGCCCATCATTACGATAATTATTACATCCGCATTTTTTCTTAAGACTTCCTCTCTGCTGTAAGTTCCCACCTTCGCGTCTTGGGCGATATTCACTCCTCCGGCCAGCTCTACAAAATCATTGATGAAGTAATCCTTGTTCGCGGTAAAGAGAGGCTTTGCCCCTATCTCAATAAAGACTTTCGGTTTGGCAAGCCCGACTGTCTCTGCTTTTATAGCCACGACTCTCTCTTTTGACTCGGCAATGATCGCTTTCGCCTGGGCCTCTTTGCCTACCGCTTTGCCCAATCCCAGAAACTGATCGCAAAGATATGCGTAATTTTTCGGCGCGGGAAAGATCATTACTTCTATCCCCAAGTTTTTAAGTTTTTGTATCGCTTTAGAGTTTGTCAGGGATGTGGCCAGCACAAGGTCCGGCTTTAAACTGACTATCTTTTCCAAATTGATCCTGGTTATATCTCCGATCTTTTCTTTGGCTCCAGCGGCGGGCGGTGTCACACAGTATGTCGTATTAGCGATAAGACTATCCTCTGCCCCTAGCAGATAGAGTTCCTCGGTCATGGATGGCGCTAAGGAGACTATTCTTTTCGGAAGGCTTTGAGAGGCGCAAGCATCATAACTGAAAACGCGCCATAAGATGATTGTCGCGAAAAAGACCGGCAAAAGAATTCTTATCTTCCTCATCAACGGATCTCCAAAAACCAGCGGCCGTTTTCCAACCGTTTTTCACCAATATCGAATCCGATCTTTCTCTTAAAGATAGGGCCATCATAGGTGAATGTATGGAACTCGCCTTTTTCTCCGCACAGATCAATATTTCCTATGGCGCTCAAATCTTTTATAAATTTGTCGTCAATTTCGCGGCCCAACCATTCTTCTCCGAGGATATCTTTTCTCGTCGATACTACGATTGACTTAAATCCAGAATCGATTATATCCCTAATCAACTTTTCGGTATCATGAGTCCATATCGGCAGGATCGGCTCCACTCTTAATTCTTCGCATACCTTATCTATCCAATCTCTATGTTCCTGTAAATAAATATCTCCAAAAACAATGCCCTCGATACCCTCTCTTGCTTTAAGCTCTTCAATCAATACCTTAAATGCGTCCTTGTATCCTTTTTTTGGCATAGCTTTTTGTAAAAGAGGTATGTCGATCAAGTCCGCCTGTTTTTGAATAATATCAGCTGATAAGCCATGGGATACGGAATTGACCCGATCAGAGTCCGTAAAATTAATAACTGAGATTATTTGATATCCCTGCTGCTTTGCCTTATAACAGGCGAAGCAACTGTCCTTACCGCCGCTCCATAAAGAAACCACCTTCATAAAAATCTTCCTCTACCTATTAGCCGCCACAGGATAGATATTGTGATTACAAATAAACCGGATGTAACGTAAGCTATTCTGACACTCTCTTTAATGTGTGCCTTATCGAGAGGGTTAACATCGTCTCCTATATACGGCTTTTGAGAGGCGATCGAATTATAATAATTTAATCCTCCCAATCGAACACCAAGGGCGCCGGCAACTGCCGCCTCAGGCAGGCCGCTGTTAGGGCTCGGATGTTTCTTTCTGTCGCGCGCTATGATATTCCATGTTTTGACCGGATTATAGCCGTTTATCCAGCCCGCCAGGACTAAAAATATCACCGATATTCTTGCCGGGATAAAATTGGTGATATCGTCTATTTTAGCGGCCGCCCAACCAAAATTTAGGTACTTTTTATTCTTATACCCGACCATCGAATCCAGAGTATTAACGGCTTTATATGCCATTGCAAGTGGAGCTCCGCCTAAAAACGCGTAGAATAGAGGCGATATTATGCCGTCTACGATATTTTCGGCGACAGTCTCAACTGCGGCCCTTATTATTTCCCGCTCATCCAGACCGGCCGTATCCCTTCCTACTATTTTAGAAAGGGACGTTCTTGCCTTACTTAGATCTCCTCCCTTTAGAGCGTTAAATACAGCCAGGCTTTCCACGCTCAAATCTTTTATAGATAGAGATGTGTAAATAATGATTACTGAGACGGCGATTCCGAAATAATCATTAAAAGAGTAAGCGGCCGCGTTAATAGCAAAGGTTATGCCCCAGGTTAAAATTATTATCACGGAAGCGAAGGCGGTACCTGATAAGCGTTCATTTTTAATCATAGACCTGAATGGATCTTCTAATTTATTAATAAGCCAACCGATGCCCTTTACGGGATGCGGCAACGATGGGGGGTCACCAAATATGAGGTCCAGGAGATACGCCGATAGAACGCAAAAGATCCGCATTCTTACGCTCCGCTCTCTACTATCTTGTAAAGATATTTCATATCTATGTTTTTCCGGACAAGACCGGCTAATTTATTCAATTCACGGTCAGGGCTGAAGCTGGTCGTCCTTGATAAAGCGCCCCATCCCTTTTTCGACCTCACCCTATTAAGGAAATCTCTTCTAAAGATATCCGCGTCAAATATTCCGTGAATATATGTGCCATATATTCTGCCATTGGGCGCTACTACACCTTCGGCATGCCGGACGCGCTCCCCCTCGCGCTCTATGATATTGAAAGCAGGGGCATACTTTTTAATATTCCGCGACTTGCCGTGATGAATTTCATAGCCCGATACCACTAGCCCTGAACGCGCCTCTACGGCTTTAACCTGCGAGAGAACCTTATCTTTACCGAAGACCGTCTCCATCTTCAGTATTCCCAAACCGTCCACATCGCCCTGACGGGATTCAAGCCCGTATGGATCTCGTATCTTTGTGCCGAGCATCTGAAACCCGCCGCATATGCCGATTAGAACGGCGGATCTATTATCCTTCATTATCGCTTGCATCTTTTTCGCGAATCCCGATTCTTTCAGATACCGCAAATCGCCGGCCGTATTTTTGGTTCCCGGAATGATAATCACATCCGGTTTATCCAATGAATCAAGGTCTTTTATATATCGCAATCTGACATCCGGTTCTTTCTCCAGCGCGTCGAAATCGGTAAAATTAGATATATGAGGAAGATATATTACATCAATGTTCAGTTTGCGGCGTCCATTCGTAACATTTGCGTCAAAATTACCGAGAGAGACCGAATCCTCCTCCGGGATCTTTATGCCGTTTCGGCCTGATGGGTGAAAATATGGAATGATCCCGAGCACCTTTATACCCGTTCTCTTTTCCAGGAAATCTATCCCGGGCTTCAAAAGCTTTACGTCTCCTCTGAATTTATTGATGATAAAGGCCTTTATCTGTTTTCTCTCTTCTTTTTCCAGAAGTTCGAGTGTCCCGACGAGCCACGCGAAGACGCCGCCCTTATCTATATCGCCGACTAAGATTACGGGTGCGGCGGCATAACGCGCCATCTTGAGATTGACAATATCGTGGGATTTTAAATTTATTTCCGCGGGGCTTCCGGCGCCCTCCAGCACCATTAATTCGTACTCATTCTTAAGCCTATCGAATGACTCAAGCGCTGATTTAGATAATCTCTTTTTATTACGCACATAGGCCAGGGCGCTCATATTGGCCACGGGCTTTCCGTGGACTATCACCTGCGCGTGTTTATCACCGGTGGGTTTTATCAGGATAGGATTCATATCGACGGCCGGTTCAATGCCGCAGGCCTCGGCCTGAAACGCCTGAGCTCTGCCTATTTCTCCGCCATCAGAGGTCACGAAAGAATTCAGGGACATGTTCTGCGCTTTGAACGGGCAGACCCTATAGCCATCCTGTAAAAAGATCCTGCATAAAGCGCTTACGATCACGCTCTTGCCTACACCCGAACCGGTTCCCGAGATATGCAGTGTTTTCGCGCGGTTCATAACAGAGCCTTTTCGATACATTTTATCAACCGATTATTCTCATCTCTTTTTTTTATCGCAACTCTGAAAAACCTATTCCCTAATCCCCTAAAATCACCGCAGTCACGGATGTAGATGCCGTCTCGCAATAGCCGTTTGACCAACTCTTTGGAGCTTAGGATTGACGCATTTTGTAACTTACATAAAATAAAATTTGCCGATGACGGGTAAGCCTTTAATCCTTTTATATTGTTCAGGCCTTCAAACATACGCCGGCGTTCTTTAGTGATAAACTCCCGAGCTCGATTCATATAATCTTTGTCCGCCAAAGCCTTAAGGCCGGCAACCTGCGCGAGGCCGTTCACATTCCATGGATATTGAAGGCCGGTAATTTTTTCTATAATCTTTTTATGTCCGATAGCATATCCTAATCTCAGTCCGGGTATGGCGAATAATTTTGTCAGCGATCTCAAGATAATAAGGGATCCGGACTTAACTGCCTCGGATACAACTGTCCTCTCGCGCGAAGCTTGCGCAAATTCGATGAATGCTTCATCGAGTATTAAGATAGTTCCGCGTTTTCTGGATAAGCGAAGGAGGCGCATTATTTCATCAGCCGGTAATAAGGCGCCTGTCGGATTATTCGGGTTGCACAAGAAAAGGGCTCCAAAGCGCGGCAAAAATCCGGCTATCTTAGCGTAGTCGATCCTGAAATCATCCTGTTCACATGTATTAAAGAATGCGGGGATAGAACCATTCGTTTTAAGCGCAAACTCATATTCGCTGAATGTTGGGGTGACTATAAGAGCCTTTTTTATTCTAAAAGCTCTGGGGATAAGATAAATTAACTCTATGGAGCCGTTGCCGACGGCTATATTTTCCGTACCCGCGCTATGCAGCGCCGCCAATCTACTCTTTAATCTTTCTGACGCGGGCTCGGGGTAACGCCCAACCGCGCCGGTCTCTTTTGAAATTATATCCCTTACGCCTTCAGGCAGGCCCAGAGGGCTTATATTGACGCTGAAGTCGATAATATTGTGTTTTAAACAGTTTCCGCCGTGAATTCTTTTGATCATACTTTACAACTCAATAATATCAGGCCCAATAGAAGCGCTGCCGTCTCGGCAACTTCGCTTGTCGCGCCGATAGTATCCCCTGTCATGCCGCCGATTCTTCTCTGTATGCACTTTATAAATAAAAACATTGCCGCCGATAAAAGAGCGAATAATATCACGCCTTTTATACTCATCACCAGCCAAAATAAAATCAGAGTAAATAATGCGCCCGCGGCACAAGCGCCGTATTTCGCGTGTTCTACGAAATATTTCGCCTTACCCTCATCCCGGGCGTATTTGGAAATGGCGCAGGCAAGCACTTGAGACCATCTGGCAAATACCGCAGTTGTTATCAATATCTTCAACAGGTCTTCCTGTGCAATACTTGAGAGTACCGCGAATTTAAGAAGCAGAAGCGCCGTAAGGCCTGTGGCGCCCATGGCCCCAATGCGGCTATCCCGCATTATTTTTAAGATATCTTCCCTGGAGCGTCTTCCATAAAAACCATCGCAGGTATCCGCGAACCCGTCTAAATGTATCCCGCCGGTTATGATTATCCATGCGATTAAAATTAAGCTGCCTCTGACCAAAGGTGGAAGGGGTCCCGCAATGAAAGCGATAAGCGCCAAAAAGAGACCCAATAAAAGACCGACTATCGGAAAATAGACAAGCGATCTGCCAAAATCCTCTTCGCTTATCTTCCCTTTAATCTTAACTGGAATGATCGTTAAAAATTGCAGCGCGATTAAAAATCTCTTTACGAGGTTCATTTGTTCTTTTCTGAAACGCCGGCGCTTTGAAACGTCGCCATCTCATTTAATATTTTAGTGCCAGCCTCTACTATGTTCATAGCCAGGGCCGCGCCGGTCCCCTCTCCCAGCCTTAAGTTTAAATCAAGAACTGGTTTAAGCCCTAAAAATTCGAGCGCGATCTTATGGCCCCTCTCAACAGAACAATGCGCGGCTATCATATAATCTTTAACTTTTTCCTCCAATGTGTATGCTATTAACGCGGCTGCCCCTGAAATAAACCCATCTATCACTACCGGCACCCTATTTGCCGCAGCGGCCAGAATTACACCCGCCAATCCGCCTACTTCGAATCCGCCTACTTTGGATAAAATATCTATTCCGTCTTTCGGATTCGGCTTATTTACTTTCAAAGCTTCTTTGATGGCGACAATTTTGCTAGCCAAGGTTTTGTCATCAATCCCAGTGCCCCTGCCTGTCACATCTTCTACATTCCGGCCGGTTATCGTAGCGACGATAGCGCTTGAAGGGGTAGTATTCCCAATCCCCATATCTCCTGTTCCAACTATATCTATTCCTTTCAGTAGCTCCTCTTTGAATATTTCTATGCCATTCTCAATGGATTCGATCGCTTCATCCCTTGTCATTGCCGGTCCCTTTGCCATATTCTTGGTGCCATAATTTACTTTTTTTACGATGAGCGCCGGATTATCTTTAAGGTCACAGGCGACTCCCATATCTACGACGACGACTCTCGCGCCCACATGCCTTGCCAACACACTTATCCCCGCTCCGTTGTTTAAAAAATTATAAACCATCTGGGGAGTCACTTCTTTCGGAAACGCGCTTACACCATTTTCAACGACACCGTGATCCCCTGCCATAGTAAACACAATCTTATGTCTTAATACGGGATTCTTGACTCGCGTTATCTCCACAATCTGCTTGGCCAGCTCCTCCAACCTTCCCAGGCTTCCCCGCGGCTTCGTCAGATTGTCGAGCCTCTTTTGCGTCTCTTCAGATAATAAGTTATCTATCTTGCTGATCTTTGATATCGTCTTGTGTAATAGTTCCATATTCTCCCCTATTTTATCCTTACCGGTATTCCCGCCTGCATCATAATAACCTCATTGGCTCCCGCTGCCATAGCTTGATTCGCCAGTCCGACTAAATCCCGAAACCTTCTTGACACCGGATCAGCGGGAACCAGGCCAGTTCCTACTTCATTTGATACTATGATAACAAGGCTGAACTTGGCTTTAAGAATACTATCGGTCAACTCCTTTATCTTCTTCTCTATCTCCCCGTCCTTCATGTTGGCCATTAAAAGGTTAGAGACCCATAATCCCACACAATCAATTAGCACCGTGTCGTATGCCGGTTTCGATTTGAGAAGAACCTTGCTCAAGCTTAAGGGCTCCTCGATGAGGCCCCAATTTTTCGGCCGTGAAATTTTATGGAGCCGTATCCTCTCTTT
>Ga0268276_1001336_pt1 | contig 24746 bp, 37 predicted proteins | sample saktaG_4_FD_190145 | JGI IMG/M metagenome (GOLD analysis project Ga0268276, IMG submission 190145) | Saline water microbial communities from Sakinaw Lake, British Columbia, Canada - sak_2010_1_5_45m | ecosystem: Environmental > Aquatic > Non-marine Saline and Alkaline > Saline ... | reverse complement strand
TGGACATATCAGGAATGCTTAACAAAAACGGTAAAGCAATGAACCGTAGCATGTCTGATGTGTCCTGGTATGAGTTCGGAAGACAGTTGGAATACAAAAGTGCTTGGCATGCCAAGCACTTTTGCAAAGTCAACCGACACTTCCCGTCAACTCAATTATGTTGCAAATGTGGAAGCAAAGCAAACCTGTCCCTGAAGGATAGGGTGTACTCCTGCCAAAACTGCGGTGCAGTTTCGGATAGGGATTTGAATGCTTCCATAAACATAAAAGACGAAGGATTAAGAATACTAAATACCGTAGCAACTACGGGAATTCAAGCCTGTGGATCGACCGCAGTAGCGGTCGGGCAGAAGCAGGAAAAAAGAAGGCTTCGAGTGCCAGAAATGGCAGTCGCTTAGCTCAAGCCTCTCCCTTTAGGGAGGGGTAGTTGACTTTGTCATTGACCTCTGAAAGATTTTGTGTAATAATATCAAATTGCAACGGGTATTTGGTATAATGTTTTTGTGAGGCCCGTAGGTTATTATATGGCGTGAATGCCGAAAGGCGTGAATGCTTAAAGGCTTTGGCTCGGGGAAACCTGGATCGTGGCCCATAACGATCACAAGGACCAAGGTTGTTCGGATAGTAGCTCATGACGAGCGGCGTTTTCGGTCGCAGACCGTGAGTTTCGAAAAACTGTCCAGGTGGGTTAGTTGAGAATAGTCGGCCCTGAAAAGGTCGCAGGGCGAAAGCCTACTTGACATGCCAACTAGATGGATGATTTTGGGACTGCGGGCCTCATTTTTAAGACGAAATGGACAGTGTTATGTTTAAGGTCTATGTTCTCAACAACAGTTTTGATTGTGTTAGTACTACTTCAGTGGGCAGAGCTCTAGTGTTGGTTCAGGACGGGCATGCCGATGTCGTGAAATGGTCAGATAAGGTTGTTAGGACAACTAGAGAGCTTGTCAAAATCCCGCTTATCATTCGCATATTTCGGTATGTGAGAGCCTTTGGTCGTGCGCTGAAGTTTGATCGTCATTTTGTTTGGGAGCGTGATAATTGGACTTGTTTTGTTCCAGAGACGCTAATTTTGATGTCTAACGGTGATTTGAAACCAATTTCTGCAGTTCTTCCAGGGGAACGTGTTGTTGATGCTTATGGGAATTTTGTTGAAGTTGTTAATTCCAGAAAGAAGAGTTATAGTGGACCTCTTTACAGGATTCGCAAAAGGTGTTGTGGGGACATTATGGGGGTAACGCCAGAACATAAGATTCTTGCAACATCAAGAGACGGGAAATTTGACTCAAGCGGGGTTCTTGTTTCTTCTTTTTTGAAAGACAATAAATGGTTTTTATTTGAACCGTCATTTGTAAAAATAATTGACGAGTCTAGACTTACAATAGATTTACTTCAGGAGTGTCACGGTAAAATTAAGCAACTGTATGTGATGGACTACGGCAAAACACTTAGAATAGGTTTGGCAAGAGGTAAAAAGACAAACCGGTTTGTCGCCAGAGATTTTGATCTGGGTCGTCTTTTTGGTTATTTCCTTTCGGAAGGGTGTGTCAAATCCTACAGGAATGTGGTTGATTTTTGTTTTAACATCAAAGAGAATAGGTTTATTGATGATGTTGTTGGAATTATTAAAGACAAGTTTGGGATTCAGTGTAAAGTTCGTCGCAATATTTATCGTCATACGGCTCATGTGTATTGCTGTAGCGGCATCTTGAACGTAATGTTCAGAGGCATTTTAGATAGCTCTCTTGAAAAGAGAATGCGAGATAAGAAATATCCAAAACGATTTCTTGAAGGAGTTTTGGTCGGGATGCTTCTTGGTGATGGGTGTTTTAATGTTGAACTAAAACGTTGTGTACTAGATTTAGGAAACGAAATGCTGGTCAGAGATATGTATGTCGTGGCATCTATGCTTGGCATTTTCCCGTCTTTATCAACCACTCTGCACAGAGATGATAGAAAACCATCAAAGTCTATTGTTTTTCAAGGGTTTGCTTGGAACTCTTTGATACCCCTTGTTCGTCCGTTTTTAGATATCGAGATGGCAAAACACGAAAACCCATCTTCTGACAGAATGAAATCTGGGTCTTTAACTATGACTGGTGTCACAAAATATTCTATTGAGGAATATTGCGGCGATGTGTGGGATTTAGAAACATCAGAGAGTCACACTTATATCGCCAATTTTACTGCGGTGCACAATTGTCAGTACTGCGGAGTTAAGATTAAGACTAAAGCCGAGTTGACGACGGATCATGTTCACCCAGAGAGCAAGGGAGGCAAGGCCGTATACGAAAACATGGTAACTTGTTGTAAGGCTTGCAATGCCAAAAAGGACAATAAGACTTGTGCAGAGGCTCATATGTTCCCTACCAGAAAGCCGTTTATGCCTCAGATGTCTAGGAGTATGGCCAAGGTGGCTGATGAGGCTAGGAGGCTTCTGGCTATAATGGATCGAGATGCGTAGTTTAGAACAGGTTTAAGGAGGTCGTTATGACATATGAAGCAGTGTTGTTTGTTTCTTGGCTTTTTTATTCCGAGAACCAATTCTGGTTTGATTGGTGGACAAACCATGTCGTTATGATTTTGGAGGCTTGGGTGCGATCTTTTGAGCAGAAAATGATTACTTCTTTGGATAATCAAAATTAATCATTGACGCCAAGCACGATTTCTGGCATACTGTATTCTTGTTGAAGGGTAAATAGAAAAGTTTGGAGAAGAAAGAGTCATGAAAAAGGTGCTGTCAAGTATATCATTGTCGTTATCCCTCCTAGCCGAGGGGGCCGACGTGGTGTATTTGTAACATACCACAGATTTTTGAGGAGGCCCCCTCGCTGGCGAAAGCCGGTGCGGGGGTTTTTGCATTTTGTAGATAAACTTGGGCCATTAGCTCAATGGTTAGAGCATCGGACTCATAATCCGCAGGTTGTAGGATCGTTACCTACATGGCCCACCAGAAGGAGAAGAATGAAGATGTTTGAAAAGGAGACCTTTAGGGTAGATAAATGCTGCCCGTTTATGATACGCCCCGTAATTTCGAAAATTATGGGGGCGTGCGCGAACGATCAAGCGGCCTGGCTTATATCCAGAGGCCTCTTTAACAGAGAGCAGGTTTAACCCCTGCCGCCCCTACCAAATGGAATTTTATGATTACGCAAGTTAGAGCATACTGTAGGCGGACAATGAACGATGTGGCTCGTAATGGTCACAAATTGTTCCCCTATGAAGGCCAAAGGTGGTCGCTGGTGTCGGTTCATACTGACTCGTATGGAACTTCTAGAAAGCTTCTGACCAAGCCTGTAATGGAGTCGCTTTGGAAAAAAGGAATGACGGATTGCTTGTCCCTGAGATTTTGGGATATAACGGACGATCCGGAAAGGCTGGAGCAAATGATTTCGCTTCATTATAAGCCAATCCTGTTCGATGAGAAGATGGCAAAAAGAGTGGTTAAGTTTGTTGATAAGAGAATTGCCGAAAAAGACCCAGTGGTATTTATTGCGAATTGTGATGCTGGTATTTCTAGGTCTGGGGCAATTGCTCTGTTTGCGGTTGAGCGGGCTGGACTTGACATTGGGACTTTCTTTAACGAAAATCCGAATGTTTATCCCAACTCATTTGTGCTGCGAGTGCTTAAGAAGGCTGCAGGCATGGAGTATGTCCCCATGACTGCGGCGGAGGTGGATCGGCAGATGGAAGAAATGAAGTCGCATGAGAAGGCTGTTAAAGCATTGATCGAAAGCGGGTGTTTTTAGTGAGCATTCGGCAGGTTCTTTGAAAATTGAATAATGTAATTGAACTCTTTTTGCTAGCAAGAAGAGATTGCTGGTATTACATCCGAACAACAGGGTGATAACACAAAGGGGGTTCGGATATGAAAAGTAAGGTTGAGCATCAGCGATCGGCTAGAGAACTCAGGTCGTCTGGCATTTCGTTGCAAAAAATCAGCGATGTTCTTGGCGTTTCGAAAGCTAGCGTGTCCGTTTGGGTAAGGGATATAATCCTTACTGAAACTCAAAAAACCCAACTTAATCGCCGAACAACTGGAGCATTTGGAATCTGCAAGGGTTGTAAAAAAGAGTTCGAAAAAATAGGAAAACAAGAAGAAATAAATACTGCACTTTTGAGTGTTTTTTAACTAATTCTCTGAGGGCAAGGCAGAAAACAACAAGACCGTGTTTGTTTTGCGGAAAGAAAATAATTTTTTATCAAGGGCAAAAGTTTTGTTCGGCAATATGTTGTGTTAAGTATGACTGGCAAAACAAAATTAATATCGCTAAGAAAAGCGGATATGCGCCTGCCCACCAAACGATGGCTAAAAACCTGGTTCTGAAAATGAGGGAAAGAAAATGCGAGGTCTGTTCTGAAACACAATGGATGGGTAAGCCGATTCCTCTTGTTTTAGACCATATTAATGGTCATTCTGGAGATTGGAGACTTGACAATTTAAGGTTGGTATGTGGTAATTGTAACATGATGTTACCAACATACAAAAACAAAAATAGAGGAAACGGGAGAGTTTCAGCTAGGGAGTATTGGAGAAAAAGGGTAGCGTGCGATAATGGTATTCGGTCCGCCTTGAAAGCGGATGCTCCGCAAGGTGTTGGGGGTTCAAGTCCCTCCGCTACCGCCAGTTTTTGAAGGTTTTGTGGGTGAATGGCTAAACCGACGGTTTCGAAAACCGTTTGCTTCGCAAGGGGCAATGCCCGTTCGAATCGGGCCAAAACCGCCATTGGCTGGTTGACAGAACGGTAATTGTGTCCGGCTTGAACCCGGAAGTCCTCATGGGACAAGCAGGGTCGGCACCTGCACCAGCCGCCAGATGATGGAGTGATGCCAGAATTGGTAAATGGGCGGGTTTGCTAAACCCGAGGCCGCAAGGTCGCGAGAGTTCGATCCTCTCTCACTCCGCCAGTACTGTTGCAATTTGATCTTTGACAAAGGAAAAGTTTTCCTTGGTGTAGAATGATTGTGCATGGAGGTTCATTATGCATATCAAAAAACACAAAGGTGATGTAGGCTTAACTTGCGCCATGGCGGAGTTGACAAAACAAGAAATCAATGTTTCGATTCCAATTAGCGAGCATTTGAAATACGATTTAATTGCAGAAAAGGACGGCGTATTAAAAAGAGTTCAAGTTAGACACGCAAAAGCAATTAACGGGAGCATGTCCGTTAAGTTAAGGTCTATTTGGTCAAATAGGGCTGGTAATCATGTGGTTGTCAGAAAGAAAGGAGATTTTGATATTCTTGCGGCGTATTGCCCAGAAACTGGTAAAACCTATTTTATTGATGATGCGTCTTTTGATTGCGAAAGTACAATAACATTTAGAATTGCTTCAGTCCGAGAGTCTGGTGGAGGGATAAGCAGAATGTCAGAAGACTTCGTTGATTGTTCTCGGTTTTTTGTTTAGGATTTGAAAATACGGGCGTGGCGTAACGGAAGCCGCGCAGCCTTGAGGTGGCTGTGGTCGAAAGACCGTGGTGGTTCGACTCCACTCGCCCGTACCAGTCTAGAGCATGAAGGATGAGTTGGTTCGAATCCTTCGTTGGCAAATGGTCCGTTAATACGCTTCGGCGGTTAACAACCAGTGAGGTGTTGCGGGGAAGCACGCCTTCGTGTTCTAGGCTTGGAAATATGGCGTAATGGCAGCCGCGAGAGTCTCAAAAGCTCTTGGTCTAAAATAAGACCGTTGGGGTTCAAGTCCCTATATTTCCACCAGTTTGGAACTGTGGCCGAGCCTGGTTTAAGGCACAGCACTGGAAATGCTGAGGCGGGAGCAATCTCGTCCGTGAGTCCAAATCTCACCAGTTCCGCCAGATATTGTTTAAGGGTTTGTGGTGCAAATGGCGAGACACGCCAGTCTCAGAAACTGGTCCTTAATTGGGTGAGTGTTCAAATCCCTCCAAACCTACCAACATGTGAATCTTTAGGATTTGTTATCATGCCAGCGTGGTGGAGTTGGCTTACACACCGGACTTAAAATCCGTTGGCCAGTCAAACGGTCATGCGGGTTCGATCCCCGCCGCTGGCACCATTTTTAGGTTGATGATCTTGCATATAATGTTCAAAAATTGTAAGGATGTTTTTTCTTTGAAATATTCTACATGCGATACATCAATAGTGCAGAGTTCGATTCCTCTCTCAATGCATGCCTGAAATTTTCGACAATCGTTTGACTGTATGCCGGACAGTTTGTCAGCCCCATAAATTGGTTCATAGTGGCAGATTCCGTTAAGTTCGAAGGCTAGTTTCATAGAAGGGATATAGATGTCAAGTTCTCCGTTGATGGTATCTTTGCGGTTGAAGTGGAATTCCACATTCGGGTAAAGTGTAGGCAACTGTTTGGACAACCACACTTCTAGTTTTGAGATTTTAGTGCCCTTGGTTTTGTGAGTGTTGCGCCATTTTGCCGCACAAGAGAGACAACAAAAATTATGCTTTGTGGTTTTAATTTGAGATGGTAATTTTTTAAATTGGCTTTCGCATTGTTCACATTGAACGATGACAGATGTCTGGCTATGAAGATAGAAACACGAAGCCGAACAGAATTTTCCTTTGTTACGATATCCGCGACCAGCCAGAACTGCTTGGATCCATCTCTTTTCAAAAAGAAATATTTTATGACAGTGTTCGCATTCGATTTGCAATCCAGTCGTGGATTTGGCCGTTGCGAATTCCGATGGTGTATAAATAATTTTCATAACCATTTATTCTTTAGTTGGTGCCGCACATCCTTTGTGAAAATAAATTTTAAATCTCTTGTTGGGAACCAAGTTGGTATTGTCCCAGGGATAGGAGAATAATTTTTATCCATTTCTACACCTTTCCCATTGACATCCACCTGACATTGTGGTAAAGTTATTTTCTGGATCAAAAAGGAGCAAAGTGAGAAAACTAACCAGAGATGTTATTTGCCGCAAGTGCGGAGGATTAGCGGAGTTTGCAATGACTCCGTCCAATCTGTGTTGCTTCGTGAGATGCACATCTTGTGGGGTAATGACGGAATCATGCTGTTCAACCGACGATGCTGAAATGCAGTGGGTAAAAGTTAATGCCCAAACAGACAAATCAAAAAGAAAGGCTATTTAGTTGAGGCTATCAAAATAGGCTTTTTAAGATGCTGTCCAGAATGATATGTAAAAGGAGTCATACATGTCATTCAAAAAGATTCCGCGTCATAAAAAGGGGAAGTCAGAAAAACGGGAAATGGAAAAACATGGGGCTTGTAGGAGTTGCATATTTACCTACAAGAAGAGAACACTTCCAAAAGAGCAGAAGCGAAACAGTGTGGGGAATGCAAAAAAGAAACACGAGTTGGTAATTATCAGTGGAGGGAGATGTTCAATGTGTGGATATGACAAGTGCCAAGCGGCTTTGACATTTCACCACATTAATCGTAAAGACAAATCATTTACGATTTCAGCCAATCTAAATTTGCCAATGGACATTCTTGAGGAAGAGGTGAAAAAATGTGTGTTGCTGTGTTTGAATTGTCATGCAGAAATTGATCATGGAGGTAATGTTGTTTAAATTTGGGCGAATGGTGAAGTTGGAAGACACGCGAGACTTAGGATCTCGTCCCGAAAGGGGTGGGGGTTCGACTCCCCCTTCGCCCACCAGTATCGATTGTTATCAAGTCCCTGTGGTGCAACTTGGCAGACACAACGAGCTTAAACATCGTTCTTGCGGGTTTGGAACCCCGTCGGGGGACACCAGACAGAAGGCCGAGTGGTGGAATTGGCAGACACAACGGACTTAAAATCCGTTGCTCATTAAGGGCGTGCGGGTTCGATCCCCGCCTTGGCCACCATAATGTTTCAGTAACATAATGTTTGAGGAATTTCTATTTGTAACGTTGTATAATCATTCCATGACAAGCCAACTTAAACAGCCTAAAAAAGAGAATGCCAAATTGGTTATTCTTGACGGTCAAGCCGAATTGTTAGCATCTGCTAAATACGCTCTTGAGACGGCAGTAGTGCTGGCAGAGCGACAAATTCTTCCAGGGCCCGCTCTGATTAGCGAATGGAAAGCCATCATAAATACCCGTTGACACGCAGATTAAAATCGTATACAATGGCGGCACTTTGGAGAAATCTTATGGCACTTTGGAAGCACAAAACACGAGAAGAAATGTTGACTTGGTTTGCTGAAATGTCAGATGACCAGTTGGCTGAAGCTTGGCGTGATTCTCGCGACAAACTATTACCTGAAACTTTCGAGGAGAATTTTATTTGCCGTGGTTGCAGGTACGGGGTCAAGGGAGTTGGATGTACAGCCCGTTCGAGTGTGGGAATAAAATCCTACAAGGATTGCGAAGCCGAGGTTTCTGCAAACAGCGTCAATTGGCTATCCAGGATGCGAGATCCATTTGAAGAAGAAGGAATAAAAGCCTATGTCGATGGCGTGCTGGAAGAAGACTGTCCGTATGATGACGGCACAGATGGTGAATTCGGTTGGATAACAGGCTGGCATTTTGCTCAAAAACGCGAAGAGCAGGGTGTCTTCGACAGGCTATAATGGTAACGGAGAAAATCATGAAGATAATTCTTGACTGCGGTTGTTGTATCAAAAATGACGGATCTCGGGAGTGGTGTCCGACATGCTCAAGCGAAGGTTCGTCGAGAGTTTCTTGCCAGTGCGGAGGGGAAGGCTATCCTGGTATTGCTTACGACTTAGAAACGGCGAAAGCAGAGTTAAGGAGATCCAAAGAGTCAGAGGTAAGTCTACATCGTGAGCGTGACACATTGAAAGCCGAGCTTGCCTTCTCGACCTCCCTGGCAAAAGCGTGGCATGCTGTTTTTGGATGTTGCCTTGATCTTGGACACAGTGCATCTCGTAATGGGGAAACGGGACTTATGGGAGTATGCCGGTTCATTCGTGAGGCCGTGGAACAGTGTGCAACAGCAACAGAGCGGGCAGAAAAGGCAGAAAAAAGGTCCGTAGCATTTGCTGCATTCGCCGGCACAAAGGTTGTTGAGAGAGATGCATGCGAGTCGGATCGTGAGGCGTTAGAGATACTGCGACAAAAACAGACCCAACGAGCTGACAAAGCCGAGCGGCAGGTAGAATCAGTACTACGGATCCAGAAAGAGAATTACGGAGATGGTTACGGCATACACACCGCATTGGCTCGATGGGCCGAACAGGTTCAGAAAGAGAGGACAACGTGACAGTACTTGAATCAATCAGGACACTCGGGGTTTCATCCGCAACGCTGTTTTCCCGCATTTCCGAAGATCTGGGCCGAGGAATTGGAGATAAGGCTCAGGTGCAGTTGGATATTTTCGACAAAGTCGTTGAGGAGCTTGATTCCGTAACAGCACGGGCTAAACTGGCCGAGCGGCAGGTAGCAGTGCTGTGTAACCGGATTGCTGACATTGCCGAAGATGTGACTTGCGTCGGTTGTCAGGCAAGTTTTCCTGGATGCTGTTTCAAATGCTTTGACGCAGTGGCCGCATGGTCGCTTGAAAAGGCAAAAGAGGATTTATGACAATTGTTCAATTGATCATAACTATAATCGGTGCGTTATGCGTATTACGGTTTCTGTTGACAATCGGTGAAGCAATTCTTTATGGGGTGCTTGGAACATGGCAACACATTCTCGCATGTGGAATGTGCTCTTTTCGGCTGCACTATTGGTGGTGGCTAATAAAAAATCCATGGGTTTTGGCATACTCCCGTTTGTTCGGGAATGATGCATACACTTCAGAAAGCACACTCTGTGGATGGACGCACATCCCTCCATTTAAGCTGTATCGTGCCAATAAACCAAACTGTTCGGCTGGTCACGAGCCTAAAGACAATCATTGAAACGAAAAAGGAGGGACTGATATGAGTGAGTGAGAGAGAGAGCGATTGATACTTATGGAACTTTTGAAGCTGCGTGTAAGGCCGTGGATAGGCTGGAGTTGAGCCTTGCCGAAATGATCGCACGGGCTGAACTAGCAGAAAAACAGGCTCAAGTGTGGGCTGAATTCGCCGGCACAAAGGCTGGAGAGCGAGATGCATTCGAGATACTGTGCCAAAAACAGATCGAACGAGCTGAACTGGCTGAATACGAGTGTACCACGATAAAACAGCAGGTCGCCACATTGGGAAAAGTGATTGACGACATATTGAGCAGCATTTGCATGGAGCCTAATGGATACATGCTGTATACGGATAAGTTCCACGATGCCACAGAGGCAGCCCGAAAGATACTCAAGGAGCAACCATGAAACGAGAGCAACGCTACATTGTGATGAAGGTCGCCGACATAACCTCAGCATTAGATGAAAAAGACAAAGTTCAGCTAGGGATTATCGCTGCCAGAGTAGACGCACACCGCGAGAACCGTGGTGCACTACCGCTGGAGTGCGTAGTCGTTGAGCGCGACTGGCCCGAATACGAGCCTACATGGAAGGCAATCGAAGCCCGTGTCGATGCCGCCCAATGTGCTATGATCGCAACAATAATCGGATTCAGTTCTGCAGTAACCGAAGGATCTACCCTCGCAGACGACGCCAAGCAGGATCTTGCCGCCGCGACCGCACGGGCTGACATTTCAAAAGGGGGAAACAATGATTAGAAACTTAAAAATTCGAAAAAATATCCTTAGTATAGATTGGGACAAGTCCGACTACGATCTGTTTTTTCGTATCGGTTTACAGGCTCTTGCAGACGAATATTTCCAAGGGGAGCGAAAGGTTGTCGTGGTTCCTTGTGATCCTCTAACTGGTTTGTCTGGTGTCAGAGCGGAACTGGACTCTGCATTGAAAAAGGCAAAGACAATAGAAGTCAGTGATGCCTTTGCCGATGCTTGTACTGAATATGGGGTTAACTATGCCCTTAAAGAGCAATTTTACAAGTTAAAGCGTCTTGACGAAGCTAGCAAACATTGTCCCCGTAATCTGGCCAAAAAGAAGATCAAGAAAACCGTTGCAGTCAAAAAGACAAAGCCACGAAATTGATCTATTCGAAGGATACTCTTTGATGAACCATCTTTATGCCAGCAGCCCAGAGAAGACGATATTCTCTTTTGTCCAGCATCCGACAGCCAAAAGTGTTGTTTTCGGGTTCTTTCGGCATGAGAATCCTACTATTCCCGACTGCAGGCTTATGGGGGTCAGGGTTAATGTTCAGATAAAAGTTCAAGGCGAGAAAATCGTCTTACCATTAATTGGCGATTTTGTTTCTTGGGTAAAGAAGGCAGGAGTGTGGGGGTACTGTCACCACATTCGTAAAGATCGAAAGGAAATTCACTATTGGGTTGGTAAGAACGCAACAGCCGAAAACACATTCGAGTTTGTGATGCATGAGATCGCACACGGAGGCGGTTTCAGAGGGGAAAGAGCAGCCCAGAAGATTGCTGGCCTTGGCGGCTTTGCAATGTTAGCGTACAGGGATTATTTCGAACCATTACTTTCTGCAAGTTCAAAGCAGTGTCAACCTTCTAAGCACGAAGATGTTTATTGTCCGCCTACAAATGCTTTAAGACCTTGCCCTCATTGCGGGGCGTCATTGTATCTCGGTCCAAAATGGGTTAATGGCAAGTGCTGTGTTACATGCAGAACTTGTGGAGCCAGTGGGCCAGAGGTGCCTACCGAGGCAGAAGCGAAGAAAGCCTGGTCTGCAAAAACTTGTGTTGTGCCGATCGGAACGCAAAAACTTCTGAATCATGTTAAATTGTGCAAGAAGAATCTTAAGTCAGACAGAGTCAGATGCTGCGCTTTTTGTCCGTTTGAGAATGCCGTTGAGTCAGCCGATATCGGTCTTGCCCCGCTGTTTGATGCTAAACGTAGAAAATTTGCTGTTTTAACAAGTCAACCTGGCAAGAGACCATAACCCAATTACCCAATGACAATTAAGACAATAGATTTATTTTGCGGGATCGGAGGGATTCGCCTCGGATTTGAGAGGGCGTGCCACAAGGCTAGCGTCCGTCATGAGTGTGTTTTCGCCTCGGACATCAGTAAAAATGCCTGCAAGGTCTATAGGGATCGTTTTGGGGACATCCCAGACCCATTATGCGATATAACGCAGATTGAACCAGAAAACATCCCCGACTTCGATGTGTTATTGGCTGGGTTTCCGTGCCAGCCGTTCAGTTCGTCCGGACACAGAAAAGGCTTTGAGGATTTACGCGGAACCCTTTTTTTTAACATGGCAGAGATTATAAAGGTAAAGCGTCCTTCTGCGATTCTGTTGGAGAACGTTAAAGGTCTTGTGAACCATGACGGCGGCAAGACCATAGACAGGATTATGACCGCTTTGCGCGAGCAGCTTGGCTATGTGACTTACTCGCAGGTTCTCAACTCGAAGCATTTTGGAGTTCCTCAAAACCGTCCAAGAATTTACATTGTCGCCTTTGACTCGCACAAGAAAGTGAACGGAATGCAGGTTGGACAGGGCTTCAAGTTTCCAAAAGAGAACGGGCCAGATGTTAGGCTGTCAAGTATTCTGCAGCCCAACCCAGTCGACGAGAGGTATTATTTGTCCAAGTCTTACTGGGAAACTCTTTTGCGTCACAGGAAAAACCACGAGGCAAAGGGTCACGGTTTTGGGTATGAAATTAAGACAGGGAATGATATAGCCAACACGATTATGTGTGGCGGAATGGGAAAGGAACGAAATCTCATTAAGGACGATAGCACGAGAGAGCTTCCAGACTGGGCTAATACCGACAGAATTAGGACGATGACGCCTGTTGAATGGGAGAGATTGCAGGGGATTAAGGATGATTTTACAACTGCAGTTCCTCCATCATCCAGGATGCGCCTTCTCGGTAATTCCGTAACCGTGCCAGTTATTCAGGCAGTGTCGGAAAAGATGTTGGATGCGATGATAAATCCAAGTGTTATTGAGGCTTTTTAAAATAGCCGTTGACTGAAGAGGTAGAATCTGATATAGTGACGCAAATGCTCAAACAAAGATGAGTAATGTGGCAAAGTCTTCTCCTGATGTAGCAGATTACTATTGATACAGGAATCTGATGTTGTCGCGTCGAATGATTAGGCATGAAAAAATTATCTGACATCCAAGTACTAAATATGATGGAGGCGTATAAAAACGGTTCTTCATTGAGTCAGTTGGGCAGGATTTTTGGCGTTACGCATACGGCAATATCTGGTCTTCTGTCTAGGAGGGGCGTTCCAATTAGGAGTTCGAAAGTCATTTTAACCGACGCACAAAAGAAAGAAATTTTAGACGAGTATCGTGGCGGCGAAGGATCCGGGAGTTTAGCAAGAAGATTCAGATCTTCTCAAAGGTGGATGTGGGAGTTTATCTCAAAGAGTATAGGCACCAGAACAAGAAGAGAGTCTAATGGGAGTAGAAGAATACATTTCTTTAATGAGCGATATTTCCAAACAATCGATACTTCAGAAAAAGCCTATATTCTTGGATTTGTCTGTGCGGACGGACACAACAGTGGATCTTTTTTAAAAATCGGCTTGGCTCGAAAAGACAAGTCTTTATTAGTGTCAATAGCAAGGGCACTTGGCGACGAAACTCTCATAAAAGACGGCACAGTTAAGTATAAAGGGAAAAGTTTCCCAACTGTTTCGATTCACGCACACAGTCAGAATATGGCTGCCGACCTAAAAGCTCTTGGAGTTGATTGCAACAAAACGAAGCGGCTGTCTTTGCCAGAAATAAATTCTATATGGATGCCTGATTTTATTAGAGGTTATTTTGACGGAGATGGATGTGTTTATCTTTCAAGAGGCGACATTAGGGCTCGATGGGACATATTGTGTACAAGAAAATTTTGTAAGCAAATCAAAAAGATTCTGCAAGGTTTTGGCGTTGTTGGTCTGTACGAAGAAAACAAGGGGGTTGTTGTAGATTTAGCCACCTCTACAATATCCGACATTTATTTGATGTATAATGTTATGTATGGGAATAACCCATCATTGTTTCTTCAGAGAAAAAGGGATAAGTTTGAAAGGTATTTTGAACAAAGGAGGTTAAGATGTCTTCGAAAATGATCGTCCCAGTAGTTAGAATCTCTTGCGTTAAAAATCATTCAAATGCGGACAATTTGGATGTCGCAAAAGTTCTCGGATATCAAGTTGTTGTCCGTAAGGGTCAGTATAAAGACAACGATCTTGTCTTGTATGTTCCTGGCGATGCGTTGCTTCCGAAAGAGCTTGCAGAGAGCTGGGGGGTTCAACAATATCTGAGGGGATCTGATAAAAACAGGGTCGGAAAAGTTTGTCTTCGTGGAGAACCATCGTTTGGTTTGATTGTAAGTCCGCCCGTCGGATTGCTTGAAGGGGATGACGCCGCTTTGTTGCTGGGTATTGAAAAGTACGAACCGCCAGTTAAGACGAACTCTGGCGATGCCGCTCCTTATGATTCCGAGATTGATCCGTATTTTGACAAATTTACGGACATTCAGAATTTGCGTATTTTTACATCTGTGTTCCAACCGGGCGAGGAAGTTGTGGCGAGCGAAAAACTGCACGGCACGTCCGACAGAGTGGGCGTGATTAACGGGCATAAGGTAGCTGGGTCTATGGAACTTCGGCGTGATATGCCAGTTCGTGTTCCAAAGAATGAACTAACAAATGAGCAGATGGTTGGAATGCGAGTCAAGAAGCCGTCTGGGAAGCCGTTTAAGTCAGGGAACAAGATTAACACGGTTAAAGAGATTGTGGATCACCCCAATAGCCCCAGAGAAGGCACAAAAGCATTTTCGTTTTACGAGGATGATTCAGTTGTTGACTGTAACAGTTGTGTTCCTGAAAGCCTTATGAATGAGCCTGTTGGGTTCAGTGACGAGGAAGTCAAAAAAAGCACCTACTGGTTCCCTTGGTCATTGCCGTCTGTGGAAGCCCTGTTGGAAGAACTGTCTAAATCTCATCCGATTGTCGAGTTGTTCGGTGAGGTTTACGGAAATTATATTCAGAAGGGTTTCAATTACGATGCTGGAAACGGGCTTGGTTTCAGGGCGTTTGGCATTAAGACTGGAGACAAGTTCCTTGATTGGCAGGATTTCGAGGATACTTGCAACAAGTTTGGAGTGCCAATGGTTCCAGTGCTTTACAAGGGCCCATTCGACATGGCAAAGATTTTGGCTCTTGCAGAAGGGAAGACAACCGTTGGTAATGCCCCATTGATAGAGGGGGTTGTTGTCGTTCCAGCCAAAGAGCGGTGCGATCCAAAGGTTGGGCGAGTTGCTCTAAAATGTGTTGGGATAGGTTACGACCTTCTCAAAAACAAGCCAGACTCAAAGGATGTTTAAGAAAGGTAACAAATTATGAATGAAGAAATTATCCTGCCTTCTGAAATTGGTTCTAAGATTGGTTCTCGTGAGAGCGGCCTTATTGAGTGTGTAAGGTTGGGGGTTGACGATTGGAATGTTTGGCTGGAGCAATACGATGGAACTGGGATGGAATTCGGCGGTACCGACAAAGAAGTCAAAGAACATGTCGTCGTATTCCAGAATATCGGCTATGACCCACTCACAAATATCTGGAAGGACAAGCTCCGATATCAGGCTGGTCTCATAAGAGATTTAGCCAACAACTTCCTCTTAGGAGCCGTTGATGCTGGCTCGTTCAGAGGCGAAATCAAGAGACTTGCGAGTGTAATAAAACCAATCACTTGTTCTTGCTGGAGATGTCTAGGAATGAGCGATCCGTATGCCGATGAGCCACCAGAATGTGCTGACTCATCGAAAGATGCAGAGGTTGAAAAACAGAAAGGGAGGCATTTATGACGAACGAGCAATATATCAACACCATCATGGACAAAATGGAAACGATCAAGAAGAGAATCACAGAGGTGGGAGATGCTATATTAGATAGGCAAAAGCTGGTTGAGGAAGCCCGAAAAGAAATCTCTGAATATTCCACTGTTCTGGATGACTATGCCGCTATGCAAGAAGTGGCAAAACAGATGCTTGCGGAGGTTAAAAAAGAAAGTGGCTGTCCCGCCATGCCCGTTAATGAGCCTGCGACTGTTTTAGTTCCAAAAGAAGAGACTCAGTCGTTTTTCCCTCCAAAAACTTGTGATCAGGGTAAAGATATGGTACCACTTTGCGAGCCCCGAAGGGAATGTCCTCCATTTCAGCAATGCCCCTTTGACGACCAAGCATCTGATCGAGAGAAAATTTTAGTTCGAACACTTCTGACGATTGACGGCAAGGGACAAGAGGCCAAACGCCAGGCTCTAACCACATTGCTTGGTGTCATGAACCCGATGAAGCGTGAGGCTCTTATTGCTTACGCCGAGATATGTGATCGAAGAGATAACAGAGAAGGCGTACCTTGAATCGCATCGTTCAACCATCTGTCATCCTCGAAACCATGGCGAAAATCGAGGGGCGAGAAAAACACACATGCGACCTGACATGTAGGTATTGGAAGTTCCCGCACAGAGACAAGGCGTGTATCCTGTCCGATGTGTTTTCCGTGCGCAAGGGAGAGATGTGTGCTGAATACGAACAAAAGATTGGTCATAATGTTGGAATATAACGATAGGACTTAATTATGAGCCGTGATGATTTTGGCGATCGTATAAAGCTTTTCGAAGGGGTCGAAACGGATCAGCGGTTTATTCCGCTCCTTCCTATTGTTATCCGACTTGACGGAAGGTCTTTCTCTTCCTACACTTCCAAGATGACCCGCCCTTTCGATGAGCGAATGGTAAGGGCAATGGTCGAAACAACCAAGGCTCTTGTTAAAGAAACTAACGCAGTTGTTGGCTACACCCAGTCTGACGAAATTACTCTCATTTTGTATAGCGACAATTTTGACAGTCAGATTTGGTTTGATGGGAAGAAGAATGACACTCACAATCCCCTTCAGGGGATTGTGAGTGTCATTTGTTAAAGGTGTCAATTTTAACGACTACCCTCCATTTTTCAAGCGGGGAACATTTATTCAGCGAAAGAAGACAATCAGAAAGTACACCCCTGATGAAATTGTTGTTTTGCCCCCAAAGCACAATGCACGGATTAATCCCGATCTGGAAATTGAGCGGACAGATGTTATTGAGGTGGAGATGCCTCCATTTTCCAAAGTCGTTAATCGTGTGGAGGTGGTGTTTGACGGGGCGGATCCAGTTGTGGCGTTGTAATTATGCACAAAATCATCCATGGCGATATCCTGAATATTTTACCAACTCTCGACGATGGATATTTTGATGCGGTCTTAACAGATCCACCATATCATTTGACATCGAAAGGCGATCCTTCTAAAGGCTTCATGAACACCAAATGGGATGGCGGCGATATAGCTTTTCGTAAGGAGACTTGGGAAGCGGCAAAACGAGTCATGAAGCCTGGAGCATTTATGCTTGCTTTTGGTGGATCTCGTACATATCATAGGCTCGTATGTGCTATTGAGGATAGTGGAATGAACATCAGAGATACATTGGTTTGGCTATATGCTGACAGTCGACCTCCAAACCTAGACATCAGCAAGGCCATTGATAGGGCTAAAGGGGCATCTCGAAAGGTGGTCGGTAAGTATCAGCCTCCTGGCATGAAAGGCGAATGGCGGCTATCTAATGCCAAGGACGAGCGTACGGTGAACACCTTTGCCAGCTCACGTAACAATCTCGAAATCACCGCACCAGAAACTGATGAATCCAAGCTGTGGGATGGATATGGCACAGCCCTAAAACCGTCGTGCGAATTAGTTAGCTTGTCCATGAAGCCAATGATTGGAAGTTATGTGGAAAATGCTCTGTCCGTCGGTGTCTGCGGACTGAATATCAGCACTACCCGTATTCCAGTGATCAACGAAAAGCTAAAAGGCGGGGCTGGAGGAATGTTGTCCAATGTCAGAGACAAGAAGCCATACTCCGCCGATAATGGCTATAATCCTTCTCCGCTGGGGCGTTGGCCTAAGAATGTCATCCTTGACGAAGGGGCTTCTACTATGATAGCCTCGTCTTTCCCTGGAGTTGACAGGTTCTTCTATTGCAACAAAGTTTCGACTAGGGAAAGAAATGCCGGCCTTCCAGAAGGGATGATTAACGAACATCAAACACTCAAACCATTATCCTTGACAACCTACTTGGCAAAATTGTGCCTTCCACCCCCTCGTTCAGATGGACAGCCGAGGAGAATCTTGGTCCCCTTTTCAGGGGTGGGCTCAGAAATGGCCGGCGCCATTTTGGCTGGCTGGGATGAGGTTATTGGAATTGAAAACGGGGGCGGGGACGAGGCTTTGGCTTTAAAGCATATAGCAATCGCAGAAGCTAGGCTTGAATATTGGTCAAAATTAGACGAATCTCAAAAATCTAGCATTTTTGACTAGTAGAGAGCCCCAATTGTTGTCTCGACAGCTTTAGACCTCGTTAAAATGGTTCCAAGGTCGGAAACAGCACCCATCTTGGAGGCTCCAAGCCATGCGGCCATAATGTCGATAGCCAATTTTCTTCCAGTGTCTTCTGTTAGTCTTAAGTCATCTCTCGACATAAGTTCGTTCATAAGAAAGTGGAGGGACTGGTTCATGGCAGGAAGAGCTATTCTAGCAACATCTGGGAGAACCACATCTCGAATTGCGTCAAGTTGAGCTCTTTGCTGCTTACCTTCGTACGACTTCTGTTGTGGAGTTTGGGTTGGTTTTGGCTCTATTGCTTGTTTAGGTTGCCCTCCTGGTTGCGGAACACCAGGCTGTTGATCCCCAGGCTGTGTAGCCGCTTGGTTATCCTGTATAGCCTGTTCTGCTGCTGTAGCAATTTTTAGCCAGTTTTTTGTCATGATTGATATTTCGCTGTATAATGATGACAACCCTTGGAGGCTATATGGAAAAAAAGTGGAAATTGTGGGAAGATCAGGGAGATCTCAAACTTGCTATTCGGGATTGCATAGGTCTGGGAATGCGTTTCACGGATGTTTGTGAACGAGTATCAAAAGAGTCAGAAGGTCGGTGGCAATGGCTCGGTGTCATGGATGGAATTTCTGAGTTGTTGAAAGATTGTCTCCTTATAAGTTCAGACGGATTTGTTCAGGTTTCGGAGTTGGCACACGAATCTCTTGTCAAAGCCACCAATCAGGCGGATTATACGGGGGCTTTGATGTTTTTGTTTGAAAAGGGCATAAAACACCCCGACATGGAGCGATACGGGTTGACCGATGGGGGTGAATTAGCATCAGAAGCATCCAAAAAATCAGAAGAAGATGCTGCGGCTAAAATGACCACGATGCCTGACTCTGACAAGGTCAAACGGGTTGAGAAGGCTCAAGGAGATAGTGCTACATACAGTGAAGTCCCAGCGGGCGCTGAACAAATTTCAAGTGCTGTACAGTCCGTTGCCTCTGAAATATTCAAATCGGAGACCTGCGAATTCACAGTTGAAGAGATTATAGCCAAGATCAAGGAGATTGACCCAGCAGTAATGGCTGCCGAACTTGGTAATTGGATTGTGTCTAATGTCGAGCAGTTTATCGACAATCAAGAGTATGTGTTCAGGATGTATCTGACAATCCAGTCGGGGATGGCTATGCCCGTCTGCAGTCTATACCAGAGACTCTATCTGTCGATTCCAGACGATGATGCTGACAAAGAAGCTAGGAATTCTCTTGTGGAGAATATCATTGATGAACTTGATGCTAAGTTGGATGAAGTTCGCGTAATATTGAAGAACGACAAGGATTTTCTAAAATTTCTGTTTACAAGGATGGTTTATTTTTATGAACTTACTAGCGTTTTGGTTATTGATGGGAAGGTACAGCAGTCTTCAAATCAACAACTGGAAGGTTGTGTCCAAATAAACGAACTGGTTTTCGACCCAATTTCGCTTACGACAACAGTATCACAAGGTGTTGGTCAATATGCTGACGGCAAGGTGGTGGAAGGCGACAAGAAAGTTGTTATCAAGAAATCAGTTATGCCAGCAGGATTCGGAATCGAGATTGAAATTTCGATCCGTCCCAAGAACCAAACCCCGTTGTCGATGTATTAGACGGTGCGCCGCTCTGACAATCCTTGGCCTGGTTCCAGCAATGACGGCTTCCGCTTGATCTAGTGTCTTTTGAGCAAATCTTTGGTTTAGTTTTGCACAGCCTGCACAACCACTGTGAAATTTGGCAAGTCTAGATTTGGCTTTTTCTGCCGCTACGATGGCTTTGGCCACCATCTTGGCTTCCTGTGCCTCTAGGCGGCTGACTACGCCTTTCGAATCTCTGATGGGCGTGACGGTCTTGCTGGCGGCATTACTGGTCGTGTTGGGGCTGTTTGTGGCCTCTGTTGGGGAGGAAGATTCATTACTTTGGCTTGTGCCATCTTGGCTTTGAACATATCTGCCTTTTTCCCGCATCCGCAGCCTCCCCTTTTTTGAACACTTGGAGCAGCTATTCTTGTTTTTGCCATTGGATTTGGCACCTGTGGACGAAACCCGTTGGGGAATGGCGGTGATCCCAGTGGTGGAGATGGCGGCTGAATAACCCCAGCCTTAACCTCTCTGGTTATTTGCCTGTTTTTTCTAGCAACAGCCCTTTTTTGCCTGTTTGCTGCTCGTTTAGCAATAGCTGCCATTCGGTCTTCGTTCATAGTATTTTTCCTTTTCCTATTTTTCCTGTTGACAGGTTATATATCCTTGTGGTATATTGTGACCTGCACGAACAAAAAGGAGGTAAGTATGATCATACAGAGCTTATTAGATTTGGATTTTTACAAGATCACCCAAGGGCAGATGGTTTTCAACCAGTTCCCAGAGGCTGTTGTGACATATAGATTTATGAATCGTGGTGGAACAGTCTTTTCTTTGGATTTTGCTAAAGCCGTACGAGAGCAGATAGATATGTTATCCCATCTCAGCATAACCCAGAGCGAGTACCGTTTCTTGCAGAACATCAGGCTATTGAAGCCTACTTACCTAGAGTGGTTCAAGCATTACTCTTTCAACCCAGAAGAGGTTAAAATGGTTATTGTCCCGTGTGGTGGCGGTAAGTGTAATCTTGACATCACAATCCACGGTCCATGGTATAGGGTAATATTCTTTGAAACCGTTATCATGTCAATTGTAAGCGAATTATACTTTAGCGACAAGCCAATGGCTCCAGATTGGAAAGAGCGTATTGTAGTCAAGGCCGACAAGATGCAAGCCGCTGGTCTGAATTGGCTTGATTTTGGTACTCGCCGTAGGGCTAGTCTTGCCGTGCAGGATGAGGTCGTCAGGATAATGAAAGGTTACAAGAACTTTCGTGGGACTAGCAATGTTCATCTTGCCCATTCTCATGGTTGCAAGGCTCAAGGCAGCATCGCTCATGAGGCGGAAATGGCCATGCAAGCCAAATACGGCATCAGGATGGCGCCGACAATGGTTTTGGATCATTGGGCTAAAGAATATGGTGGGGATCTTGGGATTATGCTTCCCGATACCCTGACCACTCCCGTTTTTATGAGGGCTTTGACTAGGAGAGATGCCAAGTTGTGGGATGGAGCTAGGCAGGATAGCGGCGATCTTGCACTTCATGCCCAAGAGTACATTGATAGATTGATTTCGTTGGATGTTGATCCCCAATCCAAGTTGCTAATGCCAAGCGACAGCCTTACTGACGATACGGCCATAGCCTTCTATCGGAAGTTTGCGGGGAAAGTCAAGGGAGTTACGGCGGGATTGGGTACGTTTCTTTCGAACGATTGCTGGGCATCAGCGTCGCAGTTATTCACTGGTATAGAACCAGTTTGTCCTCTTAATATGGTTATCAAGATGACGGATGCTGATTTCGGTTATGGTCCGATCCATGTTGTGAAACTGTCGGACACTCCCGGGAAGAATATGGGGGATGCGAGACAGATAGATCACGTTAAAAGAGAACTTGGTGTTTGAAGATTTTGAGTCTGTTTTGCGGACCTTCTGCAAATGTGGAAGCAAAGCAAACCTGTCCTTGAAGGACAGGGTGTACTCCTGCCAAAACTGCGGTGCAGTTTCGGACAGGGATTTGAATGCCTCCATAAACATAAAAGACGAAGGATTGAGAATTCTAAATACAGTAGCAACTACGGGAATTCAAGCCTGTGGATCGACCGCAGTAGCGGTCGGGCAGAAGCAGGAAAAAAGAAGGCTTCGAGTGCCAGCAACGGCAGTCGCTTAGCTCAAGCCTCTCCCTTTAGGGAGGGGTAGTTGACGGTATAACCAACAAGGTTCCTAGGGATAGTGTGACAAATAATTCTATTGCCGCTACCTTTCCCAACGTAGAACGGTTCGTGGTCAAACTCCCAAGTCTCATAAACATATCTGCCTGGTTTCCTCGGGTCGAGAAGAGCATAGACATAGAATCTATTCTTGTTCTTGTTTTTCATGATTTGTCATCCCAAAAGTTTTCTCTAAGGCTTCACGAACTAAATCATGCCAGTTTATATTCCGTTTTTCTTTGAAAGCTTTCGTCCTAGATATGGAGTGTAGGCGTTCTATCCAATCTGTTGGCAACCTGATGCACACGGGCTTTGTGGTTTTTTTCATTTTTTCTCCTTTGTAATCTTGTTATTCTGTAATCTAGTATAAAATCCCTTTGACTTTTGAAAATATTTTTTGTATAATCCTTTTGTTGATTAGAAAAAGTTAAACTAACAAGGATGAGTGACAATTCCTCCACGCCAGATTCGTGGTTTTCTTGGTAAAACGATAATGCACACCAAATTTGACATTGCAATAGCTTCCGTTATTGGTTCAGAACACATTCGTACTGGTAAAAACAATCAGGACGCCATGTTTGTTGTTCAGGGCAATAATTTTTTGTGTGGCTGTGTCTCTGACGGATGTGGCAGTTGTCCAAGAAGTGAACTGGGTGCTGTTATCACAACCAGATTGGTGACTAAACATGTGCCACTCTGCATAGCTGGAGCAACCATAAACGAAGTCCAAAGTCGTTTGTCTATGGCAAAAGACATGATTCTGACAGACATGAGGGATATTTCCTTGACATTGTCAGAGAGCCAGTTTAATCCGACCTCCGGAATGGATGTCGGAGCTTTTGACATGATGCCAGGGCTTGCGTCTTTTGATGGAACGATGATCTCCACAATGCTCGCAACAGCTTTCGGCTTCTATGCCTGTGATGATTTTGTTGCAGTTTTTCACATTGGCGATGGCTATTACGCTTTTAACGGCCAGCTTGTTCAAGTTGACGCCGAAGACAAAGCCAATAACGCCCCCGCCTATACTGTTTATGGGCTTATGCCGGAAGTGGCGTCTACAATGGCTCCAGGGGCGCTTGATTTTTCGGTGAAGATTGTTCCGATGGATCAATTTGAAAGGCTGATGATTGCAACAGATGGGGTTCGATTCTTCTCCAAATTTTCAGAACTCCAGATTCCAGGCAAGACTCGTAAGGTTGGAGGTATAGAGCAGCTTTGGGATGATAAGGTGTTTACCAATCCCTATACTCTCCAGAGAACGCTTGGGCTACTCAACCGTGATGTCAATATGCCAGACTGGCCCAGCGAAACAATGTTGACTCGTTATTCAATCTTAAAGGATGATACTACAGTCATTTCTATAAGGAGAAAAAATGAAGACGATTAAAAAAGGCAGGAAACAGAAGGGATGGGCAAAAGAGGTGGAATGCACCGGCATCGGTCACGGTTCGGGAGGATGTGGTGCGATATTGCTGATTGAGGAGGCTGACATTTACGAAACAGGCAGCGGCGGAGAAGGCTCTGATTTTCAACGTACATTCAAGTGTCAGGAGTGTGGCGTAGAAACCGACTTGCTGCAGGTTCCAGATGAAGTGTGGGAAAGGACAGATCGAAGGAAGCCTGTCAATTTAAAAGGATAAAATGAGATTCGTATTATCGTTGGATTATGATGGGACATTGATCTATGGAACTTGGAACACGAGGCGTGTTCCTAGGATGGATGTTGTTGCAAAAACTCTGGAATTTTGCAAACATCCGTTCTGCGATGTTATTCTGTGGACTTGCCGAGAGGAGTCTTTGTTGGTTGAGGCTATACAGCATTGCGAATCGTTGGGCTTGAAATTCGATGCTGTCAACATGAACACGGATGAGTCTTTATCATGGAGTCGAAAGAAATTTGGAAGAGTTGGCCACACTTGTGGCAGGAAGATTTATGCCGATCTGTATGTTGATGACAGATCTCCCGGAAGCATTGAGCATTTCTTGACGCTGGATCCAGAAACAGAGTGGTGCAAGGTGAAAGCCAGAAACAAATCAACAGACCAAGGATTGAACGATGAGGCTGTAAACGACATAACTCTTGCCTTCTTGAGTCAGAAAGGTTGGATTATTGACAGTCAATCGCCTCTAATAATAAGACACCAAGATGGTGCTGTTGCAATAGGCAGAGCCGCACGGATTGTAATGTTGTCTCTTTCCGAAGAGGCAGAATGGTTTGATCATCAAAAGCAGTTCGAAGAAACCATACAGATAGAGGCTTCTAAGTGAAACTGTTTATCAATGGGAAGTCGGTCATTGTCGATGCAAGGAAATCCCTTGGAAAGGGGATGGAGGCTGATGTCTATCGGTTTGGAAACCTGGCTGTAAAGATTTTCAAGACTCCATCCCACCCAGACTTATTGACTGATTTAGATCGGGCATCTGCTAAAATCAAGATTGAAGAGCACCAGACCAAGTTGAGGCAATTTCCAAAGACCCTTCCACCTAGGGTTGTTGTCCCAATTGACTTGGTGCAGGATCAATCTGGGAACATTGCTGGTTATAGATTCGAGCGGGAAGACCCCGCCCCTTCAGGGGTGGGGATGAAAGCGAGCTTATCCAAAAAGATTATACAAAAAAAGGAGTTCCCAGAGAAATTGTTGTATAATAAGGTAGTTCTTTGACTT
>Ga0268276_1001335_pt1 | contig 24755 bp, 24 predicted proteins | sample saktaG_4_FD_190145 | JGI IMG/M metagenome (GOLD analysis project Ga0268276, IMG submission 190145) | Saline water microbial communities from Sakinaw Lake, British Columbia, Canada - sak_2010_1_5_45m | ecosystem: Environmental > Aquatic > Non-marine Saline and Alkaline > Saline ... | reverse complement strand
GTCATCAATCCGTTCCGAGGTAATGGTGAGAGAGAACATCGTTTCCTCCAGTACTGAGTTTACTGGAGGTTATACACCTGTTACCGCTATTGTGTCAACTGCCTGCCAGAATGAGCGAAACTACCGTAATGTGGCTGGCGACTCTATTATATTCCCCTCCCCGGTGTTGTCAAGCATGTTCGTCATTCGTTGTCACGTTTTCTTGTCAAATTCCGCTTTTGCTGGTACAATCAGGACTCAGGAGATGACGCTATGAAGAACGTAATCAGCGGCCTAGTAATCGCAACCATATTACTTACAGTCATCATCGCAGAATCCACTGATCTTCTCTCTGCTCAGGAGGCCGTCACTCGCGGCGGCGACTGGGTTCAGACCACGGCAGCAGACTTCGAGTCTGGGGTTGGTCAGGGCATCCAGGTGACGCGAGAGGATGACGGCGAGCTGCGCCTGACGGAGGGGGAGACGACGGGTGTGTTTACCTCCACTGTTGGCGCAGCCGCTTTTCCCTTCAACGCCGTGGGCGCTCACTGGTCGGCTGATGTGCCTCTCGACACGCAATTGGCCGTCGCGGTGCGCGTCAGCTCGGATGGGGTGGCCTGGTCGCTTTGGTATAACATGATTGAGGTCGAGCAGGGTCAGGATGGGCGCTTCTACGGCGAGAATCTGATCATGACTGAAGGAGGCCGCTACCTTCAGTATCGCTTGACCTTAGAAGGCTCACCCTCCCCTAACCCCTCCCTCTCAGGGAGGGGGACTCAGACTCCTCCCTCTGGCAGGGGGAGGTCGGGAGGGGGTGAATTCTCGATGGAAGGCTCACCCTCCCCTGGCCTCTCCCTTCCTGGGAGGGGAAACATGCTTCTCCCCCTGGCAGGGGGAGGTTGGGAGGGGGTGGGCTCCCCAAAGCTGTCTGAGATCGCCCTGACTTACATAGATTCCACCGCCGGCCCGGATTTGGCTGAGGCAAAGGCGGCGGCACAAAGCGAGGTCTCAGTTCAGGGCGTGCCCCAGCCGTCCATCATACCCCGCGCTGGCTGGGGGGCCAATGAGAGCTACATGACCTGGCCTCCTGAGTATCATCCCGTGCACAAGATCATCGTCCACCACACCGTCACCCAGAATTACGACCCCGATCCGCCGTCCACGGTGCGAGCTATCTATTACTACCACGCCGTGACCCTGGGTTGGGGCGACATTGGCTACAACTACCTGGTGGACTGGCAAGGTAACATCTACGAGGGGCGCTACGGGGGTCTTGATGCAGTAGGACGCCACGTCCACGGCCCTATGGTACCATGGTGCGGAATCTACGCTTACAACTGTGGTAGCGTGGGCATTAGCGCTATAGGCACCTACGGCAACAGTGTAAATCCCCCTAGCGCCGAGCCAAGCGAGGCCCTGCTAGATGCTATTACGGACCTGGCGGCCTGGGAATGTGGTCGTAGCCTGTTTAACCCCACCGAGAGCTCTGACTTTGTGGATATAACCGTCCAGAACATCGCTGGCCACCGCGATTACAACCAGACTGCCTGCCCTGGCGATTACCTCTATGCTAAACTGCCCTATCTGCGTGACCAGATTTGGCAGAGAATCCAGGCCCACACACCCCGGTACCTGGCCCAGTTCCTCGATCACGACACGCCGACAGTCATGCTGATGAACAGCACCTACGAAGTGAACTTGTCAGTCCAGAATGCTGGTATCTTGACTTGGCCAGCAGGTGCGGATAACCCTGTGCACCTGGGTCTTCACTGGCATGATAAGGGTGGGGAGTTGGTGATACAGCCGCCAGAGTACGACCATCGTACTCCTTTGATTGAAGATGTACCCTTTGCCCACACAGCGGGTTTCAGCCCGGCTCTGGTGACAGCGCCGGAAGAGCCGGGGCAGTATACCCTGAAGTGGGATCTCGTCCACGAGGGTGTTACCTGGTTCGCCGATCAGGGCAGTGATACCCTGGATGTAGCCGTCTCTGTCGTCTCTAGTCTTGAACTTTTCTTGCCTCTGATTGTCAAAAACTATCTGCCACCTACTCCAACGCCTACGGCCACTTCCACAGCAACTTCAACAAACACACCTGAACCAACCTCAACGGCAACCCCTACAGTTACCACGACGCTGACAAGTACGCCTACTGCAACAGCGACTTACACCTCCACTCCAACATCAACTGCAACTCCTACAGTCACTATGACTTCGACGAGCACACCCACGACAACGCCGATTTACACCTCCACGCCGACATCAACGGCCACCACGACACCGACGGGTACCCCTACTACAACGCCGACCAGCACACCCACAGAAACGCCGACCAGCACCTCCACGCAGACATCGTCTCCCACACCTACGGCCACTTCCACCCCGACTCCCACAAATACGCCCACGCCAACTAGCACTCCGCCACAGATTCCTTGCGATGAGCTGATTTGCAACGGTGGCTTTGAGACGACAGAGTGCTGGACCATCGGGGATACCCCGCGCCCGGCGGGCTACTCCACGGCCGCGGTTCGGACGGATTCCTGGGCCATGCGCCTGGGAATCACTTACCTAAGCGACGCCAAAAGCTATTCCTCCATCAATCAAGCGGTGACCATTCCAGCAGATGCAACAAGCGCTACTCTGTCGTTTTGGTACTACCCTCTCTGCCAGGATACCGTCGAGCACGATTGGCAAGCGGCGATCATCTATCAACCTGGCGATCCTTGGGTGTTTCTAGCCTGGGCGATGCCGAAAGTCTGCTCTGATAGCCAAGCCTGGACACACCACACTTTCGACCTGATGGCCTACAAAGGGCAGACCATCATTCTCTATTTCAACGTCTCCAACAATGGGGGGGACAATCTCAAGACGGCTATGTATCTGGATGATGTGTCGGTACAGGCCTGTAGGTAGGCCGTTTTCCCTTTTGCCCGGCCTGTAGTATAATATGCCGGCGGAAAGGAGGTAGCCATGAGCATTGAGACCGTCACCTATGGAAAAATCACCTGGACCAACATTGAGAAGCCAATGGCGGAAGATATTGAGGTGCTGCGTCGCAATTATAACTTCCACCCTCTGGATCTGGAGGACTGCCTGAGCAGGATCGAACGGCCAAAGATTGACGAGTATGAGGACTACTTATTCATCGTTATGCATTTTCCGGTTTACGACCCCGACCAACGCATCAGCAAACCCAGCGAAGTGGACTTCTTTATCGGAGCTGGCTACCTCGTCACCGTCCACGACGGCATTCTGAGACCAATCTACCAGTTGTTCGACGACTGCCAGCGCTATGAGCGGACGCGGGCCAAGCACATGGGACGGGGGGCCAGCCGCCTGCTCTACGGTGTCATAGATGCTTTAGTAGACTATTGCTTTCCCATCCTGGATAAAGTGGATGCTAACATCCACGCTATTGAGGAGGAAGTCTTCACCGAAGATATGCGGCGCGTCGTCCAGGGCATCTCCACCATACGCCGTGACATCATTGCTCTGCGACGGATCATCAGGCCTCAGATCGCCATCGTCGCCAATCTGGAGCAAAAGGACAGGCCATTTATCCGAGAGGACCTGGACGTCTACTTCGGCGACATCGTGGACCACCTGAACAAGGCCTGGGACATACTGGAAGACCACCGCGAGGTCGTCGAAGGGTTGAGCGAGACCAGTGACTCTGTGATCTCCTATCGCATCAACGAGGTGATGCGCATCCTGACCATTATCTCGGTCGTCTTGTTGCCCCTGACGCTGCTCTCAGGCATCTATGGCATGAACATCTATTTGCCCCTGGCCAGGCATCCCCTGTCCTTCATTTTTATCCTCGGATTGATGATACTCGTAGCCGGGAGTATGCTATTTTACTTCAAGCGTCAGGGTTGGCTATAATCTTGTCCCGACGCTTGGTCTAAGATTGACAAGTCGGGCTAGTTTTGCTATAATACTCACCACATTAGTCGAGAGGTTCGGGAAGGTCAATGCCACAGGAAGCATCAGATTCTAAACCTGGCGAGAGTCCTGGCAGCCCAGGGCGGCCCCATGAGGCCGTTCATCAACTTAAGCTACCTATAGCAGGTCAGACCGACCACGCGTGATTGTCCCTGCCTGGGACGACGTGAAGGGCCGCAGCCTGTCCTGCGGCCTTTTTGTTTGCATGGAGCTTTCTTGGCTCCTGCCCGGACACTTCGCTCACAACAGCACAAGGAGGTCTTCGATGGAGCTATACATGGTGAACGAAGCATTAACCCGGGTGCGCGCCCGCCTGGAGGCTAACGACCTGGATGGGGCAGTAGCCATTATTGAGGCCCTGCGCCCCCCTGATCAGGCCGACCTCTTCGGCGAACTCCACCTGCAGCAGCAAACGGAACTACTGTCCCGGCTGGGCCTGGAGAACGCCGCCAACATCCTGGAAGAACTGGAAGATGAGGAAGCGGCCCAATTGGCTCAACGCCTGGACGTTGGCACCCTGGCCCCCATCCTGGATGAGATGGAACCCGACGAAGCCGCTGACCTGCTGGGCGATCTCTTGCCCGAGCACGTGATGGCCGCTCTGGCTCAGATGGCCGATCCGGACGAGGTGCGCCCTCTGCTCCTGCACCCAGACGAGACGGCCGGCGGGCTGATGACCTCGGAGTTCCTGGTTCTGCGACGCCGCATGACCGCCGCTGAGGCCCTGGCCGCCGTGCGCCGCTGGGCCCCTGAGGCGGAGGCAGTTCACCACCTCTTCGTGGTTGATCAGGAGGGTCGCCTGTGCGGCGTGGTCAGCTTGTTGCAGTTGATCAAAGCCCCGCCCACGACCCTGGTGGCCGACCTGATGGATCCTGACGTGATCCACGTGCGAGCCGATGCCGACCAGGAAGAGTGCGCCCGCCTGATGGCCCGCTATGACTTGGCCCTGCCCGTGGTGGACGAGACTGGCCACGTGGTGGGTGTCATCACCGTGGACGACCTGGTGGAGGTCCTGGAGGACGAGGCCACTGAAGACATCCAGCGACTGGGTGGCGCGCAGCCCCTGGACCGGCCCTATCTGGACACCGAGGTGACCCGCGTGGCCTGGAAGCGGCTCGGCTGGCTGCTCCTCCTCTTCGTCACCGAAACATTCACCGGATCCGTGCTGCGCCACTTTCAGCAGGAACTGGACGCCATAGTAGCCCTGGCCTTCTTCGTCCCCCTCCTCATCGGCACCGGAGGCAACGCCGGCTCACAGACCACCGCGACCATTACCCGCGCCCTGGCAGTGGGGGAGATCAGACTGCGGGACGCGGTGCGGGTATTCTGGCACGAGATCCGTGCCGGATTGATCCTGGGTCTGTTGATGGCCGCGGTGGCCTTCGCCCGTGCCTTGACCTGGGGGGTTGCCATGCCCCTGGCTCTGGCAGTGGCGACCAGCATCTTCACCATCGTCATCTGGGCCAACGGTGTGGGAGCGATCCTCCCCCTCCTGGCCGTCCGGGTGGGGATTGACCCCGCCATCGTCTCCGGACCCTTCATGAGCACCCTGGTGGATGCCACGGGACTGTTCATTTACTTCACCATAGCCAAGCTGACACTGGGCATCTGAGGTGAAAGCGATGAACTTGCTATTCGAGAGCGCCCATCTTATGGGCTTAAAACTGAACGAGGAGCATCTCAGGGCGTTCGAAATCTACTACAAGGAACTGGTGGCCTGGAACGAGAAATTCAACCTGACCGCCATCACCGATTACGACCAGGTTCAGGTCAAGCACTTCTTAGATTCGCTTACCTGTTTGTTGGCTGACGAGGACTTCACGAGGGCCCTATGTCAACAGCCGGGGATAAGAGTCATTGATGTGGGGGCGGGAGCGGGGTTTCCAGGACTTCCGCTGAAGATCGTCTGTCCTGGCTTGCAGTTGACGCTGTTAGAGGCTACGGGCAAGAAGGTCGGCTTTTTGGAGCACATCGTTGGCCGCCTGGGGTTAGAGGGAGTGGAGGTCATCAAGGGGCGGGCGGAGGAGTTGGGTCGGGACGCGGGCCACCGCGAACGCTACGACCTGGCCCTGGCCAGAGCGGTGGCCGCACTGCCCGTCCTGGTGGAATACGCCCTGCCCTTCTGCAAGTCGGGTGGCCTTTTCGTAGCCCAGAAGGGGGGCGAGGGCGATGCTGAGGCCAAGGCGGCCGAAAGAGCCATCGTTGCGCTTGGAGGCGCTTTGCGCCACATCGTGCACCTGGAGCTACCGCACCTGACCGAGCCTCGTTCCCTGGTAGTCGTCGAAAAGATAGCCACCACACCCGAGAAATACCCCCGCCGTCCAGGCATCCCCAGCAAACGACCTATTAAATCCCAATGACCAAATCCCAAATATCCAATATCTGATCTCAATTGTCATTGGATATTAGATATTGGATATTCCCTCTATTCTTCCCTCTTGTACTCTCAACAAAGTAGCTCTGTTCAGAAAGTCGGAACTGTAAGCGTTCCAGTGGGTGGTGGTAAGGATGGCCTGTTGGCTATTCTCTATCGCCTTCATGAGGTAGCGCCGTCGAGCCTCGTCTAACTCCGCCATGACCTCGTCCAGGAGCATGATGGGTTGTTCACCCGTCTCCTTGGCCAGGAGCTTCGCCTCAGCCAGTTTCAGGGCCAGGACGACGGTGCGCTGCTGACCACGGGAGCCGTAGATTCTCATGTCCACGCCAGCGGCCAGAAAGCGCAGCTCGTCGCGGTGAGGGCCGATGAGCGACATGCCCCGTTGAATCTCCTCGCGAGTGATTTCCTGCAACTGCTCTAAGAAAGACTCCCTGATACTGGCTTCCGAATATCTAATGCCGAATACCCTCTCCGAGCCAAGCCCCAGAGGTATTTGATAGTGAGTGTCGGGCATCCTGACGCTCGGCTCGTAGCGCAGAGACAGATGCTCATCCTGGCTCGTTAGCTCCAGGTGGATGGCCCTGGCCAACTCCTCTAGCTCGGCGATCACATCTCGCCGGCGGGCGACCAGGTGGGCTCCGTCTTCGGCCAGCTTCTCATTCCAGAAACGGAGCTGATCGGGGCCGCTCCTGCGCTCCTGCAACTGGCGCAGGAGGTGGTTGCGCTGGGTCAGGACGCGATTATACCGTCGGAGGGTTCGGCAGTAGACAGGGTCGAACTGGCAGATAGTCGTGTCGAGATAACGTCGCCGCCCGCCGGGTGAGCCGGCCACCAGGTCAATGTCCTGGGGCAAGAAGAAGACCACGTTGAGTTGGCCGATGAGGTCCAGGACGCGCTTGGGCACGCCGTTGACCCGAATCTGCTTCTTGAGGCTGTGGCCGCCTGCTTCTGGAGATGGCTCCTTGAGCAGAGTGATCTCCAGGCGCTGCAGAGTGTCGTCCTTCTGCATCTGGCCTACCAGGCGAGCGAAGATCAGCTCCTCTTCCTCGGCCAGCCAGTTGATCAGCTCTCGGTCGGCTGTGGCGTAGGGCGAGCGTGCCGTGGACAGGTAGTAGATGGCCTCGAGGAGATTGGTCTTTCCCTGAGCGTTCTCGCCCTGGACGAGGATGGTGTCGGGCGGCAGTTCCAGCTCCAGGCGGGCGTAGTTTCTGAAATTGGCCAGGGAGAGGTGCTTAAGATACACTTTGTACTCCACCGCGAGGACGACGAAACGCCATACTGTTCGGTTAAGCGCCGCCGGTCGAGTAGGGCAACGCTCTTTGTTGCCCGTATCGAGACCAAGGTGCTGACTCCAACGCAATCAAGCCTCTGAAAAACCGTTCGCTTGGCCTCGACGTGGCCCTTGGTTTCGGTACGCTTTGCTACTCAACCTGAAGGGCCTACTCGGCCGGCGCTCGCTTTCTTATCCGAACGGTATTGCGATCAAACGCCCTCGGAGCTTGATAAGCGCGAGGGCGTTTGGCTTCGTTAGCCCAAAGATCGTTATCTACTACGTATTGTGGTGCAGCGCAAAGCAATACCCAATATCTAGTATCTAATTGCAAGGTAACATTCGGTTCTGAAGCCGCAGCCGATGTTGAATACTGGGTATTAGTCTGACCGCACGTGCATGGGCATGATCACGTGAACGAAATCCACGTCCCCCACGGGCTTGATGACGCCGGGGCTAGAGGAAGTGGTGGTCTCCAGAACTACCTGGGCGCTGTCCATAACCGAGAGGACGTCAATGAGGTACTTGACGTTGAAGGCGATTTCAACGGCATCCCCCTCGATGGAGGCGTCAATCTCGCCCACGTTATCGCCCAATTCGGCGCTGGTGGCGGCGATGGTCACGTGGCCTGGAGTCAGCTCGCTGCCGGGAGCGATTTGGAGGCGCGCGATATTGGCCGCGTCACGGGCAAAGATGTTGGTCGTCTTGCAGGCCCTCAAGAAGCTGTTAGTGTTCAATGCCGTGCGCGTGGCGCAACTCTTGGGGATGATCTGCTGATAGTCGGGGAAATTGCCCTCGATGAGTTGTGAGACCAGGTCTACGTTTGGCGCGTGGAAAAGCGCCTGTTTACGGGTGGGGGTGATGACCAGGGTGATGTCTTCCTCGTCGGTGCTTATGCGCGCCAGCTCTGCCAGGGCGCGGGCGGGGATGATGACACTGGCCGGCTCGGTTTCCGTGGGAAGCTCAGCCGTACGCACCGAGAGGCGGAAGCCATCGGCGGCGGCCAGGGTGAGCTTGTTTCCCTCGAACTTGGCCAGCACTCCCGTCAGAATGGGCCTGCTCTCATCGGTGGCAGCGGCCAGGACGACCTGCTCGATCATCCTCCTGAAGGCAGCGGCTTCCAGAGTGATCTGGCCGTCCCCTTCCTCGAGCGCGGGAATGAGCGGGAACTCCTGGGCGTCTATACCCTTGAGATTGGCCTCGTAGCGGGCGCACTTCAGATTGAGGGTTTGGGTGCGCACGACGAGCTCCATGTCTATGCGCTCAGACGGCAGGGAGTTGACCAAGTCAATAAAAGAGCGGGCTGGCACCGTCGTAGCCCCGTCTTCCTCCACTTTGGCCCCGATCCAGCAGTTGATGCCGATCTCCAGATCCGTGGCCGATAGCTTCAGGCGGCCATTGTCGGTGGAAAGCATCACATTGGAAAGCACCGGCAAAGTGCTGCGGGCGGCCACGGCCCTCCCCACTACGCCCAGCCCCTTAGCCAGATTCTCCTGTAAGCAAGAAACTCTCATGAACGTGACCTCCTTTGATAGAAATATGCCATTCCTTCTCCGAATCCATCAGCAACTCACTTCGGCGGCTCAATGGTGATGGGCGTGTTGATGTCGTGGACATTGCCCTCCGCTTCAGTGACCATCTGACTCGTCTCAATACGGAACATCCCTCGGATGACAACCGGCGGCAGATCGCTCTGGTCGGCCACCCATATCTCTTTATGCATTGTATCCTCTAAGTCATAAACGTAGTGTTGACAGTGGACGCCATTCACCGTCTCCTCACCTGCCAGAACCATATCACTATCAGGCTCCATGAGGTCTCCCAGTTGATCGAAGGCGTTCTCTGCCTCCTCTTGAGATCCCTGCATCCAGGTATTGCCCACCTTGACCCAGAAGTTGTCGTCAATCCAGGTATACTCGCCGAGGCCCGTGACGAGGTGCCCGGAAGGAGGCTCGCGGACCCATTCCATCGTGTAGCTCATCTTCACCCCGCCGCCCGCCGATATCTGCACCTGGACTGACCAATCGAGGCGGTAGCTGTCCAAGCTATCCAGGCTGGCGACCTCTGCTGGGCCACCAGGCTGTTCAGCCTGCGGAGTTGGTTCCTTGCCAGAAGGCTCACTGGGAACGGTGGGTATCGCCATCGCTCCCTCAGGCGGTTCGATGGTGATAGGCGTGTTGATGTCGTAGAGGCGGCGATCCTCACGATAAACCAGTGTCGTCGTCTGCGAAGCGATTTCAAAACTAAGTTCCTGCGTCGTCTGGGACCGGATGACGACCGGCGGCAGGCCACGCTGGTCGGCTACCCACAACTCTCCCTGCACGTGGAAGGCCATTTCCGTGGGCATGGACTGCAGAGCTTCTTCGGGCGCGTCGTCTGGAAGGGGAAATGGCATGGCATAATCGGTGTCAATGGTGTATTTCTGACAGCGAATGTCGTCCACCGTTTCCGTGCCCAGCGGGGTCATGCCGCTTTCCAGGCCCCTCAGCAGGTCTTCGAAGTCCAATTGTAACTCTTGCTGGGCAGTCGCTTCCGCGCCACTGGGCCCGGACGGGATTTGCATCCAGTCATCGCCCATCTTTAGCCACATGGTGTCGCCGATTTCGATGCTCTCCGTGTCCGGAATCATACCCGAATGGGTGCTGACGGTATGCCGGGCCTCTGGTTCCCGCACCCATTCGATCTCCATGACCCAGTCGTCAAACATCATGGCAAAGACGTCCCCAACCCCCGGCTCCTTCGCCCCCTCCATCCCCTCTGGCCTCTCCACCAGTTCCATCTCGATACGCGTTCGGTAGCTGTCCAGAGCGTCCTCCGGGTTGGCGACGAGCATTGATGGCTTCGCCTCGGCCACCGTCGTCGGCGAGGGTGGGATAGGTGTGGGGGTAGCTTCCACCTTGGATTTTGGTGTGGGGGCGGCCTCTGCTTTGGGTTTTGGTGTTGGAGTGGCTTCTACGGGCTTTGGCGTTGGGGTGGCCTCTCCTACTGGTACTGGTGTGGCCTTCGACCCGCAAGCTGCCAGGGATAAGATCACCCCCAACGTTACCAACAGAAGCCATAGTTTGTTCATTCTCATCATTAAAAACCTCCTTCTCAAGCTCGTCAAACTGATCGAGCTAACAGAATCTTGACACAGGTAAAACTCGCGAACACATGGCAGTTAACGCTCCATATCCGAACTGAATTTCAGAGGTTCTTATTTCGGAAAGGTTCCCGAATGCACCGTAAGTATACTACACTTAGCGGTTTCAGGCAAGAGAACTCAAGAGGCGGCGGGCTCCTTGAAGTCGTAAATGCCGTCGTCTATGGCCCACCCTCGGCCGCAGCCCCGACAGGTCAATGCCTCCTCCGCCTCGATCAGGTCAGTTCCGTGACAACTTGGGCAGCGGAAGAAGCCTCGGCCTTCGATGTGGGCGTCCTCCTTTTCCGCCCTGGCCCGGACGAAGACGCTGGGGGCGAGCTTCAGTAGCGCTGTGGGCCCCTGCAGCAGCCCATCCAAGGTGGCCAGGTAGCGAGGAGAAACGAGCCGCTTGAGGAGGGGAAGGCGGAAAGAAGATACGGCCAGCTCCCGCCCGATAGCGAAACCAGTTTCCCTCAGGCGAACCTCCATCCAGGCCGGGTGGAAGTCGTAGTTGAGCTCGACGAACTCGTAGGGCTCAGGGGCAAAGGGACTCCAGCTTTGGCGGCCCAGCAGGTATCGCAGGACGGCCTTGAGGTGGCGTTTGTTGGCGTACTCCAACACGTAGGCTCCCCCTGGCTTTAACACCCGCTGAATCTCCTGGAAAGCGGCGGGGATGTTCTGCACGTGGTGCAGCACCCGCACCGTCACGGTGGTGTCGAAGAGGGAGTCCACGAACGGCATGGCATACAGGTCGGCGGCCACGTAGATGTACTTCCCGCCTCGCCCCAATCGGTCCTGGGCCTGGCGCAGCATGGATTTGGAGTAATCCAGCAACACGACTTGCTGGTAGCCGTCGTATAGATCCACCAGGCGGCCGAAGCCGGCCCCGATTTCCACCAGACGAGCGCCAGCAGGGGGCAACAGCTTGCGAAGGGCAAGTCGTTCCGCCAGGTCCTCGTATTCCCGCCCCCGCCCCTCCCAAAAGTCGGTGCGATATGAGCTACCTTCGTAATCGCAGATCTCAGCCATGGTCCCCGGAAATGTTTCACGTGAAACGATTCAAACAGTTCTTCTCGCCCCATATTATACCACACGCTGCCAAAAGCTCAAATTGTGAGGGCCGAAGTTTGCAATGTCGCCAATCTGTGGTATACTGACCCCATCATGGGCAAGACTATTCTGTTGACCGGCCGGCCTCGGGTGGGCAAGACGACCATCATCAAGGACGTGGCGAGGAGGCTGCCTGGCCAGGCGGGCGGCTTCTATACCGAGGAGATGAGGGAGCGCGGCCGGCGGCAAGGGTTCAAAATCGTGACCCTGGATGGGCGGGAAGGCGTTCTGGCTCACGTGAGCATCAAGAGCCGCATGCGAGTCAGCAAGTACGGGGTCAAGCTGACAGACCTGGAGGGCATAGGTGTGGCGGCTATTCGAGAGGCCATTGCCCAGAAGGACTACGTGGTCATTGACGAGATCGGCAAGATGGAGCTTTTCTCCCAGGCTTTCAAGGATGTGGTCTGGGAGGCCATCCACAGCGGTAAGCCTGTCCTGGCTACCATCACCCTGGCATCTCACCCCTGGGCCGATAGCGTCAAGGCCCTGCCCCAGGTGACTATCATCGAAGTCACCCAAGCGAATCGCGATGGAATAGCCCAGCAGGTTTTGGATTCGCTCGAGTAAAGGAAAGCTGTCGTGGACAACCGCTCGATCATCCCCATCGTAGTCGCCATCGCGCTCTCTCTCTGTTGCTGCCTGAACCTGCTACTCTTGGGGACGGTAGTGCTGATCGCGCCCCAGATAGATGAGTTCCTGACCACCTCTACGCCCACGCCCGTGCCCGTGGTCATCCCCACCCTCACCCCCAATCTCGTGCCCGTCGTCACTCCCACGCTCGCGCCTGTGCCCTCAGCCGTGCGCCCCATTGAACAGCTTTTGGCTGAAACCTTGATCCCGGAACGGGACCTGGTGGCTCTCACCACTCGCCTCAAGAAGTTGGACCAGCCCATCCCCCTGGTGGTAAACGACACTCCACCTCACTACGCCGTGGGCGATAAAGACGTCTTTTGGGTAGGGAACGTAGATACTACAACTAACTATACCGTCACGGCTACGCTGGGCTACGTGACGCCTCACCTCTATCTGTGGGTGGAGGAAGGTTCCAGTTTCGATCAAGAGGCCCTGGAAAGATCGGCCGAGCGTTTCGAAAGCCATATCTATCCCACCGACCGGGAGTTCTTCGGAAGCGAGTGGACGCCGGGCGTGGACAATGACTCCCACATTCACGTACTCCAGACCAGTGGACTGGGGTCTTTGGTAAATGGATACTACCTGGACACCGATGAGTACTCCAGGCTGGTTAACCCCTACTCCAATGAGCGAGAGATGTTCTACATCAACGCGGACAGATTGCAGCCAGACACGGAGTCGTACGAGAGCGTCCTGGCCCACGAGTTCCAGCACATGATCCATTGGGCGGCTGATCGCGATGAGGATACCTGGGTGAACGAGGGCTTCTCGGAGCTGGCTTCTTATCTCAATGGCTATGCTGTGAGAGGAATTGATCGCGCTTTCAGCCGCACCCCCGATACGCAACTCACTTCCTGGCCTGGCAGCCCTGGCCAGACAGCGGCTAACTATGGGGCCAGCTTCCTTTTCACGGCCTATTTTATGGAACGCTTCGGCGACCAGGCCGTGCGCCGGGTGGTCTCGCACCAGGCCAATGGCACAGCAGGCTTCGAGGCCATTCTCGCCGAGCAGGGGCTGACTTTCGAGGACGTCTTCGCCGACTGGCTGATCGCCAACTATCTCGACGACCCCGAGCTGGCCGATGGCCGCTACGGCTACCGAGACCTGGCCGTTGGCCCAGCTTATCTCGACCAGATCCATACTGACTATCCTGCCCAGCGCTCCACCACCGTTCACCAGTATGGGGCCGACTACATCGAGTTACGAGGAGAGGCAGATTTGACGCTCACATTCGCCGGCTCAACACAGGTGAAGCTGGTTCCCAATGATCCTCACAGCGGAGAGCATCTCTGGTGGTCAAATCGCGGTGACAACAGCAACATGACCCTGACACGGGCCTTTGACTTGACGGGGCTGTCGCAGGCCACGCTGAAAGCCTGGCTCTGGTATGACATTGAGGAGGACTGGGACTACGCCTACATTGAGGTGACGACGGATGGCGGCCAGACCTGGGATATCCTGACAGGCCAGCATACCACCGACTCTAATCCCAACGGCAACAGCTTTGGCCAGGCCTACACGGGGAAATCGTGGGCGTCCGCCGACGAGGGACCTGACTGGGTTGAGGAAGAGATCAATCTAACTCCCTACGTCGGCCAGGAGATTCTGCTGCGGTTCGAATACGTCACCGACGGCGCCGTGAACCACATTGGCTTCTGCGTGGACGACGTCACTATCCCCGAACTGGGATACTTGTATGATGCTGAAACTGATACTCCGGCTGAGCTCAGTACAGGTGGAGAGTGGGTAGGGGAGGGATTCATCCGCACCGACAACATCTTGCGCCAGCGGTTCCTGGTGCAGCTCATCGTCCTCGGCCCAGATGTGAGGGTGCAGCGCATGGAACTGGACGAGGCTCAGACCGGGCGCCTGGTGCTGGAGGGCCTGGGGACGGGAATAGAGGGGGCCGTGCTCGTCGTCTCAGGTCTGGCCCCAGTAACCACCGAACTGGCCAGCTACGAATACTCCATCGAGTCGGCTCAAGGGGATTGATTGTGCGATTTGACATAGAACGCATGTTCGTGTATAATTGGGTTGACGTAGACTTAAGAGAGGAGGCGGATCATGGATTTGTCAGAGCGCCAGAGGAAGATCCTCGGCTTCTTGGAGACTTTCACTCAGGAGAATGAGTATCCTCCCACCATACGCGAGATAGGCGCGGCCGTTGGCATCTCTTCGACGTCGGTGGTCAACTACAACCTGAACGTCCTTGAGGAGAGGGGCTACATCGCTCGGGATAAGACGGTCTCCAGGGGACTGAGGCTGGTGGCTGGGTCCGGATCTGGAGTTAGTAGACCTCGGAATGACGTGGTCAGCATCCCCCTGCTGGGACGGATCGCCGCTGGCGAACCCATTCCCATCCCCGACGGCGATCTCCCGCCCTTTGGCTACGAGACTATCGAGCTGACCCGCGGCATCATCGGGAAAGAGGAGGGCATCTACGCTCTGCAAGTGAGGGGCAACTCAATGGTTGATGCCCTGATCCACGACGGAGACATCGTGGTCATGAAACACCAGGAGGAGGCAGCAAACGGCGAATTGGTGGCTGTCTGGCTGAGGGACGAGAAGGAGACCACTCTGAAGCGCTTCTACCTGGAGGACGGACAGGTGCGTCTGCAGCCAGCAAACCCGACGATGCAACCCATCTACGTTCACCCAGCCAATGTGGAGATTCAAGGAAAGGTGGTTCTAGTAATTCGTCAACTGGACTGAGATCCAACCTTACAATTTTCAGAAAAGCCGTTTTCCCCCTTGACATAGAACGTATGTTCTGGTATAATATACAACAGAACATGCGTTCTATTTTTGTTGGAAAGGAGCTGCGGCCGATGGGAAGGTTAAGCAAACGCCAGGATGAGATGCATGGTTTCATCGCAGATTCCGTCAACAGGAAGGGATACCCTCCCACCCACGAGGAGATCCGCCAGGGCTTGAAGATGAGCACCAAGTCTCTGGTCAATCACCACCTGAAGGCTCTGGAGAGCAAGGGTGTGATCGAACGAGAGCCCGACACCCCGCGCGGGATCAAGCTCCTCGATGGTCTCAGGAGCTTCAAGGTGCCTCTGCTGGGCCAGATCGCTGCCAGCGCGGAGCCAATCTCCTTCTCCGATGATGATCACGAGGAGATTGAGCTGACTCCCGACATCGTCCAGAAGCAGGACGGCCTGTACGCTCTGCGGGTAAAAGGCGACTCGATGATTGATGCCTTGATCAACGATGGGGACATCGTGGTGATGAGGCATCAAGCGGTAGCTGAGGTGGGCGAGATGGTGGCCGTGAGGCTGAAGGACAGGGACGAGACCACTCTGAAGAGGTTCTATCCGCAAGGCAAGCGGGTGTGCTTGCAGCCAGCCAATCCGAAAGTAGAACCCATCTTCGTCCATCCCGCCAACGTGGAGATTCAGGGCAAGGTCATGGCCGTGATCCGTCAGGTGGCATGAGTCGAGGGAGGGCTGTGATGATCAGCAAGTCGCCAAGCAAGCCGTGTGCTCACCGCAGCGTGACCTGCGATGGCCGCATCACCTGCAAGAAGATCGTGGAGGGCGACAACGAAGTCTCGCCCAACCTCTGTCGTGATTGCCCCGCCAGGCAGATCGGCTGCGACAAACTAGGCTTCTCACTGCGGAAGTCCTCTCCCTCCCCCATCGTGGTCCGCTACGGGAATGGCCATTCTGAGGTCTGGAACGATCAGCCACCTAAGATCACCTTCCTGAGGGCGGCTTGCATAGCCAAGATCGCTCCCATCAGCGACCCCCGCCAGTGTGCGGCCTGCGCCTTGCGAACTGCTGGCGAGCCGGTTCTGGAGGAGATCCCCTTGCCTCGGAAAGTGGCCAGGGGCGGCAAGGTGATTCCTTTCCCGCAGCGCGTGGCCGTGGCTGCCAGTTGACTGTGAGGGATGATGCGACGTTTGCTGGAGTATCAGGCTGAGCGAATCGAGATGGTGCTGGCGAGCCACAAGGTGGCCTCGCACGTCTACAGGGGCACGGTCACTCCCCGCTTCGTGCGCTTCGAGCTGGTTCCGATAGTGGGCACCAAGGTCAGCCGCGTCAAGGGCCTGGGCGAGGAGATCGCCCTCTCCCTGGGTATTCCCTCCTGCCGCGTGTTCCGCCAGAACGGAAAGATCAACGTGGAGATTCCTCGCGAGACGCCCCGCACGGTGAAGCTCTTGACCCTGTGTCGGCGCCTGGCGGAGATACCTCCCTGCACTGCCGTGCTGGGCCTGGACGAGGAAGGGACTCCCCTGCTCTTGCGCCTCCCCAGCGCGGACGTGGCCCACGTGCTCATCGCCGGCAGGACCGGATCGGGCAAGACCGAGACAGCTCGCACTATGATCGCCAGCCTGGCGATGTACAATCGGCTGGGCGAGGTACAACTGGTGCTGATTGACCCCAAGGGACGGGGCTTCGCTCCCTTCGCCACTCTCCCCCACCTGCTGTATCCCCTGGTGGACGATGTGGAAGGGACCTCGGAAGTGCTGAATCGCCTGGTAGCAGAGATGGAGAGGCGGGACTGCGAGAAGGCGACCCAACCGCAGGTGGTGGTGTTCATTGACGAGCTGGCCGATTTGATGCTGATCGGAGGCAAGGGAATAGAACACTCGTTGACGCGCCTCCTGCAGCGAGGTAGGGGAGCAGGCATCCACGTTGTGGCTTGCGTCCAGAAGCCCACCGTGGCCATCATTGGCTCGCTGGTCAAGTCCAACTTCCCGGTGCGCATCGTGGGCAGCGTGACCAGCCCAGAGGATGCCAAGGTGGCCTCAGGGCTGGCAGGGACGGGAGCGGAGAGGCTGTCAGGTCGGGGGGACTTCCTGGTGGTGGCTCAGGGGCAGGTGATGCGCTTGCAGGCCGCCTACGTATCCAGTCAGGAGATCCACGAACTGACGGCCCGTCTCAAGGAGGGAGGGCGCACGAGCAGGCGGTGGGTGGAGGAGGCCACTGGCACGGATGGGCGGGCGATTCCCCTGAAGCGTCTGGCCGCCAGGCTGAAGCTGGTGAAATGAAGAGGAGAGGAGAGGATTCCCGATGAAAAAGGTAGCGATCGCAGCGGTGATTGCCTTTGCCGTGACCCTGGCCGTCATCGTCGGCCAGCGGATGTCCACCGATGCCATGGCGGTGGTGATTGGAGTGGCGTGCGGGGTGATGGCCTCGATACCTACCAGCTTGCTGATCCTGGCAGTGAGCAACAGGCGCGGAGAGCGAGAAGTGCCACAGCAGCGAAACGCCTACCCACCAGTGGTCATCGTCAACCCAGGGAGCAGCCAGCCTCACTATTTGCAGCCGCCCTTCCCGATGCCGCAGATGCAAGGTCAGGAGCGTCAGTTCCACGTCATCGGCGACGAGGACGTGGTGCTTGAGGGAGGACGGTACTTATGAGCCTGCACTGCCGTTAACGCAGCCCCAAGAGTGATGCAGTCCGCTGAACGGTGTGCACTGCCTCGGTCTGTAGTCTCTACTTGTCGTTGTTGCTAGACGCCTTTAAGCCCAGCGCAATGATACTGATGATGAATCCCACAAGCAAGAGTACAGCGATTTGATCGCTACGAAGGGTCATGAGGCTCGCCGGCACGGGGAGGAAAGGCGGGTAGTCTGCCAACACGCCTGTCAAATACGGAATACTCAGGATGAATACCCCTACGATAGCTATACCGCGTAGGAAATTCAAGAACACCCGAAAAGGACTCTTTCCGGTGCGTTGCGACACACTTTGCGGTTTGAAGAAGGCCCGAATACCGCCTATTCCTGCCTTCCACAATATCCGATTCGCGAGAAACCCGATGACACCTGCCAGAAGGAAACCAAGCAATACTCCCTTAAACGTGATGCCATTCCAAGTAATATTGAGAGGCATCCTCTGGACTCCTTTCCCAACTGAGGCAATTGACCGGCGTTTGAGTTTGGGAAACTAATTCCGGAGAGAGTACAAAACAATCATCCTGTGAGAGAGCATGAACCTACTGGAATTCCTGGGTTGTTTCGATTGGATCAGTCCCTGTATCGCCATCTTGGAAAGCATCGTCAATGGGGATCCGCTCGGTACCAGATCATGGACGTTCTACGTGCCTCTGGACTCGCCTTGGAGTGGAACACAAATCGAGAGACTACTGAAACAGAAGGGGGTCAGGATGTGGGCTCGAATGATTCACGGTGGAGACCTCTTCTTCAGAGTCCATAGAAAGCAAGCGGAATGGGCCGAGTATGTCCTGCTCCGTGCAGGTGTCCCCTTGAAGTACCGACTCTATAGCAAACGCAATGTGCAGTACACTCGCCCACAATCCGTTACGAGGCAAATGCCCAAGCATCGGCTGCGTAGCCTGCTTGATGACCTGATGGGGCTACTCTGAATAGGGCCGTCATCTTCCCGGCAGCTACGGTTCCCGACTGGATCGGCACCAACCGTGTCTCGGTAGCAGTCAATTCCTTCCTCTGCCTTCATTCTTTGGTTCCCACCAGGTACACAGCCTGCCAGGGCTCATAGCGGCTGAAGAACTTCTCCCTGGCAATCACCTCGTTGCCCTCTTTGATGATTCGGTAGATGGTGACATCAACTCCATCGCGGGCCCATTCGGCCTGCTTGGTCGTCCCTTTGGGCAGCGTGGGATCGTCTTCGTAAACGGGTTCCCCATGGGGTACTACGTTCTCCTCGAAGGGACCTTCCATCTCCACGGTGCGCCCGGTGCTGGTGCTGTAGAAGCGAAAGGTCAGGGTTCCTGTTTGCGTATCGGCCTCGGTTTCGATGAGAAGATAGTAGGAGGTATCGTTCAGGAACTTGAGATCAACCCACGGAGAATAGACGGTAGCGTCCAGTCCCACAGGCGGCTCGTACCAACTGACCCGGAAGCCGTGGGCCGAGCGCTCAAGGATGGGGAAGCTACCCCAGAAGGCGGCCCGGAAGGCGGTGGTGGAGACCTGGCAGACCCCGCCGCCGATGCCCACCCTGGTGCGATCGCCGAAGATAATCACCGATTCTTCGTATCCAGTCTCCGCGCTGACCTCGCCCAGGTGCTCGTTAAAAGAGAAGGTCTGCCCTGGGGGGATGACCAGGCCGTGGAACCTGGAAGAAGCAGCCTGGATGTTGTGCACCCGCTCCGCTGACGACCCCTTGAAATAGGTGATACCCTCGCTGACCAGCTCCACGATTCCCAGGTTAGGCCCGTCGTCATCGGCCACCTGAGGCCTGACCACCAGGATGGGCAGGGTAATCTCCCGGTTAGCAGTGGTCACGTGGATATTGATAAGTCGCATCGTCTCAGTGATATCTAAGGCTCGCCCCTCTCGGCTGGGGACGATGGGGGTCAGGCTGCCGCCCGCACTGAGCGGCTCGACTGAGCTCGCCGAAGTCTCAGCCGAAGTGGTCGTCTCATCGAAGTCGAAGCGGGCGTTTCTGGGAGACCGCTCGATCTGGCCGGCCAGGCCCTCGACATACGCCTCAAGCTTCTTCTGGTCCAGCCCAGCCTCCAGCTTGGCCTCGTTATTTTCCTCCTTGACCTGGCGGACGATCAACATATCGGAAATGCTCTCCTGGCTCAACGTCCAGGGCTGAAGGTCCCCCACCAGTTCCCCCTGCGCTTCGAAGTTGGGGCTGAGAACCAGAGGGCTGCCTATCATGGTTGCCACCAGAGCTTGGGTCTCGCTGACGTCGGCGATGAGGGGTGGCTTTTCCTGTACAACCAGCTCCACTTCACCTCCTGAGAAACTGGCGATGCGTTCGTAAAGAAGCTGGTACGTGGCTGGCAGGTGCACGTCCCACCCTACCTGGCTGGGAGAGACCTCGACCTGAAGGCCATCTACGGTCAGATTGGCATTGCGGACTGGCCGATTCACCTCCTGGGCTAACTGGCTCAGGAAGACCATGGCTGCCCCCGTATCGAATTTGAGGATAGGCTCGACCTCGTATCCACGCCTCAGCGCTTGGGCTTGCTCCTGTAAGCTATCCCAAAGAGTGGCCTCTCGCCCCACCGCGTGGGCTAAAACCGCAGTGGCTGCTGCGTCGAGGCTCACGCCCAGGTCCGAAGGCGAAACCTGCCACGCCTGTTGGCCATGACGCAGGGTCAACTGCTCCCCCTGGTAAGGATTGAACTGGTGATCCAGGAGAGCCATAGCCTCGTTTAATCCAAGTCCGCTCAAATCGAAGCCCCACACAGTGACCTCAGGATAGATGCGATCTTGATATCGCCATTCATAGATGCGCACCATCAGGGATGCGACCAGGACGGTGGTCGCCAGAACATAGGCCATAAATACGATCAATTGCGTTATCCAATGAATGATTTGTCTCCAGGACATAGGTTCTAATTCTCCGTTAGCAGGGTCAGCATTGTCTGGTGGATCAGTCCGTTGCTGGCCAGACAGCCCCCGGCGCTAAGGCGCCATGGCAGGCCAGCCAGGTCGCTGATGGCTCCTCCAGCCTCCTGGATCATCACGCTGGCGGCTGCCACGTCCCAGGGTTTCAGCGAGAGATGAAAATAGGCATCTGTCCAGCCTGCGGCCACGGAGCACAGGCCCAGGGCTGCTGATCCCATGTTGCGCAGAGTCCCGACTTCAGGAGCAACTTCGGCCACCAGGTGGGCAGTTCGACAGCGCAACTCTTGTTCGTGAGCCCAGTCGAGGCCGACCATGGTATCCATCAACCTCTCGGCAGCGCTGACCTGGATTCTGTCATCGTTGAGGTAAGCGCCCTGACCGCGTTGAGCTCGGAACATTTGGTCGCGGAGCGGATCGTAAACCACTCCCAGGATGAGCTCCCCCCGATGACTCAGTGCAATCGAGACCGAAAAGCACGGCAAACCGCGAGAGTAATTGGTGGTGCCGTCTAGGGGATCCACGATCCAGCAATAGTCGGACGCGCCGTCAGGCGTCTGACCCCCTTCTTCGGCCCAAATATCATGACCGGGGTGCCGGGATCGAATGACCTCTATCGCCTGGGCCTGAGCCGCCAGGTCGGTCTCGGTGACGATGTCTCGCAATCCCTTGAAACTGATTTCCTTAGGCCTCCCGAACTCCTCCAGGAGAATTTGACCCACCTGACGAGTGGCCTCAATGGCAGTCTCTAACAAAGCTGATCCTCCAAGAAATCCCCCGAGTTCCCCTGAGTTTCCCGGCTTCACAGGAACTCGGGGGAACTTATAGGAACTCTAGTAGTCCTCTCTGTAGTTATTCTTCGATTATCTTAATCTGCGTCGGCTCCTCAATGATGATCTCCGGCGCCCCCTCGTATTCTTTGACCAGGCCGGTGACTCGGACCAACTTATCCAGAAAGAGATCCTCCAGCGGCTGAGGGAACTTGTCCCAATCATCGGGGAAGATGACGGCTTTGAAAGTCACGCGATAATCCTCGTGGAAATTCAAAAAGACCACCTTGCCTGAGTTGTAAGTTGCGACCACCCTGCCTTCTACGGTTACGACCTGGCCGTAGTACTGGGCGGCGTCTTGCCAGGAAACCACGGTTTCTAGCGGGGCAGGTGTGGCCGGAGCAGGCGATGAGGTGGGTGTGGCCGATGGCTGAACAGGAGTAGCCGACGGTTGGGCAGGAGGGGCTGACGGTTGGGTGGGAGTAGCCGACGGTTGGGCAGGGGTAACTGCTGATTGGGTGGGAGCAACTGCCGGCTGGGTGGGGATAGTCGTTGGACAGGGAGGGCAGGGCGGGCACGAGGTGTCAACTGCCATTTCAATTTGATCAGGCTCTCTGACTATAATCTCAGGTGCTCCCTGGTACTCCTCGATCAGCCCCGTTACGCGCACCAGCCGACCCTGGAACAGCTTCTCTGGCGGTTCCGGAAACTTGCCCCAGTCATCGGGGAAGATGACAACCTTGACGTGATCTTGATAGTCCTGGTGGAAGTTCAAGAAGACGGCTTTGCCGGAGTTGTAGGTCTCGACCACAGCGCCTTCCACGGTCATGGTCTGCCCGTAGTACTGATCAGCGTCTTGCCAAGAGATGACGTTGTCCTTCCAGCCGCTAGGCCAAAGCAGCTCGCCGGAAGAGGGGGCTGGCGTGTAGGTGGGGTAGGGAGTATAAGTAGGGTAAGGAGTGCAGGTAGCAGAGCCGGCCGACGTTCCGCAGCCGGTTACTCCCCACGCGGCGATCAAAGCGATTGTGATGATTGATACGGGGACTTTCCGCATTCGTTCCCTCTTTACCGCCTTCATCTCGGAAGTTGCCGCCATTATAGCAGAAAGAGTCAGTTCGGTCAAGAACCGAAATAAGCGAAGGCCACGAAAGCATCTCGCGCCTTTCGTGGCCTTTTGCGTGTTTTACTGCTCAAATCGTCCCCCCATGAACAAGTCTCCCCCCAGTGAACCACCCCCAGCATGGTGCCTGAGATCACTACCGCCTTTTGAGAAGCAGCGGAAGATAGATCTGGATTGTCGAGCCACATACTTGTATAGACACATCATCCAGATACATAGCGGTCTTGAGATTAGCCACACCGTCGTTGTATACACTGAAGTAGACCACGATTGTTTGCCCCTTGAGTACGAGCCATCGATCGTGTCGGCAGTGAGGAAGGAGGAGTTCCGCACCACCTGCGACAAAATCACCAATCGAGCCCAGGCCGAGCTATTTCTGCCGGCTTGAATATGGAAGGTCAGAGTCACGGGAAGTCGCTACTTGATCCGGTTTACCGACACTTTGCGCAACTGGTGGCACGAGTTCCTCAACTACTTTGACGACCGAGTGACCCAGGGCTTCGTCGAAGGTATTAACCGTGCCATCCGCGACATCATCAATCACGCTCCCTTGACATTTCCTCAGCTTTGCACTAAACTTACCTCTGAGACCCACTGCCGGGTGGGCTCCCTGCTGGAGGCCTGCCTTGAGCGGGGTCGAAGGGTGGACACTGGCTTCCACCCCACCCCCCTCTGTTCCCCCGCAGGCAGGGGGATGACCGGGCGGGAGAATATCTACCTGAGCGGTGCCATCCCTTCGACAGGCTCAGGACAAGCGGCAGGCTCAGGACAAGCGTGGGGATGAAGCGGGCGGAGACTTGCCCTGAGTCCACCGAAGGGTTGAGCGCAAGTTCGATGAGATGGTAGACTTCTCCGGCGTGGAGAAGTTCATTGACGCCCCGGTAAAGCATTACTCAGGTAGAGGAAGTTGGCAATGGATACGTTGTACAAACTAGAAGTTCTCAAAGATACTTATTCCAACGAAGCTGAACTGGATCTGATCTTAGGGAAACTGCTGGACGTTTCTCTCAGTCAGCATCGGCTACGTCTGGAGCGGTATGAGCGTGACCTGCGTGAGTTTGAGCGGCGTTACGGCATGGAATCTGCAGCGTTCTACCGCCGTTTTGAGGCTGGGGAACTGGGCGATGCAATGGACTTCTTTGAATGGGCTGGTCTGTATGAACTTCGCCAGGACATCATAGAGAAAATGCGGCGTCTGGAGCCAGTTTTGTGAAGAGCGCAAGCGATTACCTGGCTCATATCAAAGCGCTTATCACCCTGAATCGCCAGGTCTTGCATTGGATGGTGGTGCGCGAAGAAGCACAGGGTGACGTGGGGCTATTTCGCTATAGGCTCATATTGCGCGATGGGGATTTGTTGGAGTTATTCGAGCGTTTCCAGATCGCAGAAGAAAGATTGCAGGTGGCAAAGTACAGCTTTCACTGGCAGGATGCCGATGGTCAGTTGCGGAAACGGTGGGACAATGCAGCACACCATCCGGAGGTGCCAACACACCCCCACCACGTTCACGATGGCATGGAGGCAAATGTGCTTCCACACGGACCGATCAGCGCCGAAGAGGCGCTGGCTATCATCGCAGCGGAAGCAGCCGACTGAAGGGGCAATTTGAGCATGAGCGATGTTGCGATTAGAGTCGAAAACCGTTCCCAAAAATACCCTTCACTTCGACAAGCTCAGTACAAGCGGCAGGCTCAGGGCAGGCCTGGGGATGAAGCGGGCGGAGACTTGCTCTGAGTCCACCGAAGGGTTGAGCGCAAGTTCGACGAGACTTGTCCTGAGCTTGGCGAAGGATTGGCTGGTGGACGAGGTGCTGGCGGTGGACGGAGGGAAGCCCATGAATACCTGATACCATGTCGGGGGGCTCGCCCTGGTCACGAGTAAGCATCGTCACGCCGTCCAACAACCAGACAATCCCGACTTCGCCATTTGCCAGTTGCAATCCTTTGTGGTATCATGGGGGCAGGAGGTGGCGAATGAGTGAAATGAACATCCGACAAGTTAAAGAGGACTCCACTGAAAAAAGGTTCTGCGAGTCGCGTCATTCTACCGATCGTGGTAAAATAGGGGGCGAAAACCGGCTTCCTAGATTATCACGACGGAGAAGTGATCATGTTTCGAAAGAACGATGCGCAT
>Ga0268276_1001332_pt1 | contig 24799 bp, 24 predicted proteins | sample saktaG_4_FD_190145 | JGI IMG/M metagenome (GOLD analysis project Ga0268276, IMG submission 190145) | Saline water microbial communities from Sakinaw Lake, British Columbia, Canada - sak_2010_1_5_45m | ecosystem: Environmental > Aquatic > Non-marine Saline and Alkaline > Saline ... | reverse complement strand
GATCAGTGCTGTTGCAAAGCTTAGGCTTTCACTTGGATGGTCATGCTCCCAAACTGTGCAAGCTGAAGAATCATCATGCCTTCTTGCCTCTTTTTCCTGAATTAACATGATAGCATGAAGGATCGGAGATATTTAAGGATTATTGGGATTGAGAGTATATTAATCTTAAACTTATGCCGATATTTTTTCTAAAGAGAGTTTAAGAGTCTCTTTTATCTTCATATTTTTTCATTATCTCTTCATATAGGTTAGTTAATTTAGCATTACGGACCATAAGGATCTTTTTTAATGGTTTAGCACATTTAACAAAACTCAAATTTATTCTTTCAGGTATTCCTTTTTTAGAACTGACTAGTAAAGAATTATTCCCTCCGTCCCAATGTGGAACTTCTTTAATCTTAGATAAATCTACTTCTTTTGAATACTCTGAAAAATATTCCACAGACAGTTTATCAATTGATTCTTTCATGTGTTCTGATTGATAATAGATATTATGTAAGGAATTATGAAGTTGTAGTTTATTTATAGAATAAATATCCTTTTCATTATCTATCGAAATTGTATTTTTACTATCTAGGTTAATAAAATAGTAAACTGGATCAAATAATAATAAGCACTTTTTAGAGGATATTGGGCAAAAAACAAGTAGTCCGGGAGATTGATGTCCCTCAAAAGAGTGGTCTTGTAGCCTATAAATTAAATTATAAAAGATTACTGGATTATCACTGAAAATAAAGTCTTGTTCAGTTGTATTAATTATTACTGCTGGGATCAAATCAGTTAGTAAAATATTCGCTTCCAAAGAGGAGACTATTCCTAATAAGAACGCACCAGGATGAACCCCTTTTAATTTATCTATATCCTCTTCAGCTACTTTACTCATAAGTTCTTTATTAGATTTCATAAGAGGTTTTATTGCTTTTTCAAAGATTTTCTCGGTAAAATCGTCTGATAGTTTTTTCCCCTTTTCTGTTCTACTGCTTTGAAACGAAATAAACCTAAGCATTTCCAAATATTCTTGACCTGTTAATATTCTGAAATCATCATTGCCTATAATCTTCTTTAGGACTAAATTAAACTGAGCCTCTATTGGCCAAAAGCTCTTTTCAACTTTTATATTCTTTGAATAAAAATAGTCTTTTGCAGCTTGACTTACAATCGGACTTTTATAATGTTTCTTGCTTCTAAGATTATATCCTAATATTGTTTCATTATTATTAGAGAAGTATTTAAAATAAAATTGAGGGATAAAGTGTTGCCATTTATTCTCTGTCATTCTTAGACATCTTATAAAACAAACTCCAATCCTTCAGAGCCTTCTGTCCCGTGTTTAATTTTATCAACCATCATGGTAAAAACTGCCTTGTTAATAAAGGCCTCTAATCCTTTCTCGATATAATAACTAACTTTATCAATATTATAATGCATAAAATAATCCATAAACTTTTCATATAACTTATCTTTCAAAGAAATTTCAAACAACCTTTCTAAATCCTTATCCAGATTTGCTTTTATATCTCTAATAATTTCAGGGTCTCTTCCTATTTCGGCCATATAATTTTTGATAGCGTTCTCCTCTCCTTCTGTTAAGGCAAGCTTAAACTGGAGATTGATAGCTTCAATAACTTGTTGAATAGTTGCATAGGTAATTTCTCGTTTAGCAGAAATTGTTTTTATTATGGCTGTTATGACTGAATCTTGTTTAACTTCTTTAATCTTATGTCTAATTAAGAATACTTTTTTCAGTTCCTCATCTATTTTTTTACCTGTTCCAATAGGATTTAGATATCTACTTAAATAATGAACAAATCTTGATAGACTTCTAGTTAACTGGTCTTTAATTTTTACAAGGTTATCCAGATAATTAAATAATTTTGAAAACTTATTTAGTTTGCTTCTTATTAGCCTTTTTTGATTTTCATCATACTTTTTGTTTAGCGATTCTTCTATTCTAGAGAAGATATTATCAATTACTTTTTGGTCTGCATTTAAAAAAGCACTTCTAAAGTCTTCAACATCTTTATTGGTAAAGATATTGTAATCAAAAATCTCTTTTTGTAACTTAGGTAAATCTGCAAGATCAATATCACTAAAATCCTCAACGCCTCCTTTAAATCTTCTAAATGCTTTTATAATCTCTTTGTAAGAATTGGTAAAATCTACGGTAAGAGTATCCATTTTACTTGGAAAGATTCTGTTTAATCTGCTGATTGTTTGAACTGCATTTATTCCTGAAAGAGACTTATCCAAAAACATTGTATGGAGCAAAGGTTGATTGAACCCTGTTTGAAATTTATTGGCTACAATAATAAATCTATATTCTTTTTTCTTAAATTCATCTTCAATTTTTTTCTCAATCTTTCCATTTAAAGAGTTTTCAGTATATGTTTTTTCTTCATTTCCCTCTTTAATTGGAACTGAGCCGGTAAATGCGACTAGTGTCTTATAACTTAATTTTCTTTTTTTAATCTCTTCGTCAAGTAATCTTTTGTATTTAACTGCCGCCTTTCTGCTAGAGGTGACTATCATAGCCTTAGAATGACCATTCTTTATTGCATTATCTGTTTTATTTTTAAAAATTGATAAAATAATCTCAATTTTATTTTTTATTATCTTGTCATCTTCGTATGCCTTATTTTTTAATTTTTTAATTAATAATAACGGAGGATATTCATTGTTGCTGTCTACTTTAGAAGACAACTGATAAAGAGTTTGATAGCTAACTATATTATCTGAAACGGGCAATATATATCCTTCTTTTTCTGCTTGTTCCATACTATAAACATCAAAGGGCTTACCAAATGTCTGTAAGGTTCTTTCACTTGGTGTGGCTGTTAATGCAATAAAGCATAGATTTGGAAATTTCTTTTTCTTTAATTCTTCTGAAATTTCTTCATCAAGAGTTACCTCGCTTGGTTCAAATTTTCCTACCATATTTTTATGCATTTTTCCTGCTTGAGACCTATGAGCTTCATCAATTATAAGACAAATTCTTTTTGTTTTCTGTTTTTCTAATAATTCATCCAACTTTTTAACGGAAAATTTCTGAATAGTTGTAATGATAACTTTTTTGTTTTTATTTAATGCTTTTGCCAATCCTTTTGTATCTTCTACATAAGAAATAATATCCGCCTGAGTTTCTCCAGATTGGATAGTTCCCTTTATTTGACTATCTAAATTTATCCTGTCTGTTAGTATTATTATAGAATCAAAAACAGCATGATTATCTACATGCAAGTATCTTAAGAATTTCTGAATTACTGCAATAGTATAACTTTTTCCAGAGCCTGCAGAATGTTGAATGAGATATTTTAGGTCTAATTTTTTATTCTTTAGAAATTTTTTCTTAACATCTTCAGTCAGTTTTATAACTGTTCTTCTTTGGTGATATCTTGGAAATAAAAAAGTTCTTACTTTTCTTTCATTTAATTCCATTTCAAAGCAGAAGAGATAATGTTCTATTATTTCTATAATAGACTCTGGAGTTAAGATTTCATTATATAAATATTCAGTTCTAAATTCATTGTTAATTGTGGGGTTTTCTACTTCTTTATTAAACCATGCAAAATCATCCGCAGAATTTTGTAAAAATTCTGAGGCAATCTTTGCTTTTGAAGTATCTGCTGCAATATGCAAGAAAGGAGATTGAAATATTTTATATTTTTTGTCCCTATTAACATACTGAGAGACAGCATCTTCAGCTATTTGTCCATTCATTTGACTCTTTAATTCTATTGTAACTATTGGAAAGCCATTTAGAAATAGAACAATATCCGTAGAGTAATCTTCTCCATCTGCAAATTTAAACTGTCTTATATAACTAAAAATATTTGATTGATATTTTTTTAATTGTTCTTTAGTTAGTGTAGTTCCTGGTTTAAAATAAATTAGTTTTAATTTTTGATTAGATATTTCAATTCCCTCTTTTAGAATTTCAAATATCTTTTTAGTTTCTTGTTCTTTTCTAAATCTCCTGATAAATTCTTTTTTCCATCTTTCGCCATACTCTTCTTTTACTTCTTTAAACTCTTCTTTTTGAGTTGTTTCTAAAAATTCTTCAATTAATCCAAAGTCCAGAGAATCATCTAAATCAAAATCCCCATTCTTTCTCTTTCTGTAACCTTCTTTTCCCAATCTATCGCAAAAGTGGTCTTCAAAATTAATTTCAAGGGGTCTAAATTCTGCCATTTTAAAATACTTTTATCTTGCCTGTAACTGCTTCATTTATAAGAATTTTCTGATATTCTTCAAGCTTTTCGACCTCCTTTTCTATTATCTCTATGGATTTTCGTATTTTTGAAGTTTTCTCATCTAAAAAATCTGCGATTTGCTGTTGTTCAGTTATTTTGGGAAGAGGGATATAAAAATTAACAAGATTTTTTTGATATAAATGGGCTATTGTAGATCCTGTTTTGTTATAATTTATGAACTCATTAAAAACATGGGAGTTTAACATCCAAAACATAAATCTTTGTACGTAATCCTTCTTTAAGGGTCTTGTAACAAATATCCCACTGTTTAATGTAGCAGGTTTTGGTAAGTTCTTTATTTGCATTATCTTACCAATAGAACCGTCTTTTGTTATTAAAACATCTTCTTCTTTAAGTTGAATATAAGGGTCTTCATCAAACCTTTTCTTTTCAACATAATGACAAGTATTCCAATCCACTTCGTCTTTATTAAAGTCAGTTCCAGTTATCAAATAATAGTCTCCATCATTAAGATATTCATCACTATTCAAACCCTGCCACCCAATTCTTCCTTTGATATAGGACAGATATTGCAACTTTTTTTCTTTCCACATAGAATTTATTTCATATATCCAAGGATGTTTAGAATCTCTAATTTTTTCTATTTTATCTAAACCTTTTGTAACTGCTTTATTAATCATTATTTTTTCATATTCTTTCAGAAGTTCTTTTTGATTATTTTTATTTTTAATTACCCAGTCTATTTTTGAAGTTTTCTCATCTAAGAAGTCTGTGATTTTTTGTTGCTCTGATAACGGGGGAATAGATAACTTAATCTCTCCATGGCGAGTTTTATTTAATATTGAAACAACTACCTTATTACTATACCTTTCTTCCTCCTGCTTTAACACAAAAAATAAAAATTTGCCAAAGGAAGGTAACATCCTTTTTCCAAATATAATGCTATTAATCTGCTGATTTGTGGATAGCTCCATCCCTGCAAGACCCATCTTACCGATAGTGCCTATCCCGCATACAAGAATTGATCCCTTGGGAATTAATCTAGATAATTTCTTACCTTTTTCAGATAACTTTTCTTTTGAATCAACTATGGGTATTAATTCGTTAAGTTCATCTGGTTTAACCCACAAATAAAGCCCATCTGCATAATTCTCTTTGTCTTCTTTTGGAGGTGTATTCCCTGTCTCAATATCCGCAACTTGTTTTATTTTCTTTACATCCCAATGTTTTGGAATCTCTCCAATCCATTCAATTCCAGAATCTTTATACTCCTCATAACTCTTAAATTGTTTCATTTTCAAACAAATCCTATCTCCTTTAGTAAGGAGATATTTTCCTTCTCCAAATCTTCAAATTCTTTCGTTACAACTTCAGGTTTTCTCAAAGGTTGGTATTTATAGAAATATTGAGTAAAATTAATTTCATATCCAATAACTTTACTTCTTATGGTATAAGGCCATTCAACTTCTTTTTTTAGATAACCTTCTATATCTTCTTTTAATGGAACATATTCAGAATCATTCTTCTTAGCTATTTGAGTAACTTCTTTCTTTACTCCTCCAACTTTTTTTATTACAGTTTCCTTTATAGGATTCCCTTTTTCATCAATTTCAGTTAGCTCCAAGTTTACTTTTGTATAGCCAAAACGAGTATTGTCAAAAATCTTAGAATGTTCACTTTCCTTAAAGGATTCATAAATATCATAAATCTTTTGAATTTGTTCTTGAGAGATGTATTTTGTTTTTTTACCTAGAGATTTTTTCATCTTCTCAAAAAAATCTACTGCATTGATAAGCTGAACCTTTCCTTTTCTTGCTTTATCTTTAACATTTCTAATTATCCAAATATAAGTTGCAATACCAGTATTATAAAATAAATCTTTAGGAAGTGCAATGATACAATCCATTAAGTCATTTTCTAATAAATACTTCCTAAATTCACTTTCACCACTTCTTGCATCTCCAGTAAATAATGGAGATCCATTGAAGACAATGGCAATTGAGCTTCCTCCTTGAGATGAAGTTTTCATCTTAGAGAGCATATGTTGTAAAAACAAGGTAGACCCATCACTAACCCGGGGTAATCTATCTTTATGAAATCTTCCAGAAGAGTCGTCTAATATTGTTTGTTTATCTTTCTTCCAGTCTACTCCAAAAGGGGGATTTGAAAGCATATAATCGAAAGTATCTTTAGGCACTTGGTCATTTGTTAATGTATTTCCCTCATGGATATTATTTGCATTTTCCCCCTTTAGTAACATATCAGAAGCACCTACAGCCCATGTTTCTGGTTGTTTTTCTTGTCCAAATACAACAACATTCGCTTTTGAGTTAATCTCATTAAGGATATAATCTTTGCCTACAGATAACATTCCACCAGTCCCACAGGCGGGGTCATAAAGGGTTTTTAGCTCTCCATCTTTTATCTTGTGCTTATCGATTACAGTTCTTACCATTAATTGAATGATTTCTCTGGGGGTGAAATGTGCCCCCGCTTCTTCTCCTGTTTGTTCAGAGAATCTTCTGACCAGTTCTTCGTAGATATAACCCATTTTGATATTTGAAACTAATTTTGGAGAAAGATCTAATTCTGAATATTGCTTGATTAAAGGATAGAGAAGTTTATCTTTTTCCAGCTTGGCAAGTTCTTTTAATATTCCAAAATTTTCAAGAATTTTTTTAATATTATCTGTAAATCCATTAATATAATCCTTGAAGTTATCTTTAATATTTGAATCTTTTTCAGAAGCTAATGTTTTGAAAGTAAACTTAGATAAGTTATTAAATTTTAGGGTAGCCAGAAGTTTTGCGTCAATTAATTTTTTGGCATCTTTTTCTGACAACTTACATAGAGAAGCTTTAGATTTTTGTTGTATATTCTCCTTTTCTTCTAGCAGAACACATTCCATCCTTCTTAAGACTACTAATGGCAGAATAATATCTTGATATTGGTGTTCTTTATAGACGTCTCTAATAATTTCTGCACTTTGCCAGATAAAACTTACCTCTGCTGAGATGTTTATTTGCTCTTTTTCCATTTTTTTATTAGTTGTAAGTTCTATAAAAACCTACTCATCCTCCAAATCCTTCCGTTTACTTAAGGATAATCTAAAATCTTTTGCAATTTCAACAAGTCTTTTAATCTTCTCATCTATATCTCCCTTAATAACGCTGCTGTTCAGTTTCATATAGTTCAAAGTCACAAAATCTTCCCAGAGCCCTGCATCCTTTAAAGATTTTATCAACTCATGCTTATCTTCTGGAAGAACAATTTTCTCAAATTCCTTGACAGAGCATTTTTTATTTGAGCCATAAACAACATCAATCTCAAATTGTTTAGCATATCTCACAAGATCTTCTTTTAATTGCTCTTCATCTTCTTTTAGTTCAGCCAACTTAGTCTTTGTTTCAGAATATTTATCTACTAATTTAACTCCTTCATTTTCTTTGAACAATTCAATTGTTTCTAATTTCTCCAACTCAGAACAATGCTTAAAACTCGGGCATATTGATTTGAATCCGCAGTAATCACATAACGGGGTCACATTTGTTGGAAAATCTGTAGCTTTTTCAATAGTATGTATTTTTTCTACAACCCCGTTTTGCAACTTCTCCAACTGCTCATCCGTTCTCTCTGAAACAGCATCCTTATTAAAAGCCAGCATATGCCAAATAAGTTTAACTGATTTGCAATCCTTAAATTTATCCTTGACCCAAATAGAATACATTGCAAGCTGCCTATCTTCGTCTGCTTCTTCCTGGTCTTTCATTTTCGAATTTGTTTTGTAATCGCAAACATAATAATTGCCATTATTGTCACAGCCCAATTTATCAATTCTAACATGCCACTGGTTTCCATCGGGCAATGTCATCCTGTCTTGTGTTTCCAATCCTAAAATAGTCATCTGATTAAATGGTTTCATTCTATCAAAGTAATTTGAAAGGAATTCTTCGCCCATTTTTCTGTAATTCTCTGCATTAAGATCCTCCTTAACAACCAAAATGTCATAAGAATAATTTTTCTTCCATAAATCTTTGTAAAACTTAATTAAACTCGCTTTGGAAACTCTTTGCTTAAACTTTTTTCTTTTGTATAAATCTTCAAGAGCCTGATGCACCATGTCTCCCATAAAGGCTTCTATGGTAGTTGGAATTTCGGGTTTGATTTTATCAATGTATCTTAACTTATACTGGTATGGGCAGTTTTCAAATGAAGTGACCCTTGAATGCGAATATGTTGTCATGATAAACTCTGTGAACGCTTATATAAAAATCTTTGTGGAAAAATCGGCAGGATAAAAAATATTAGAATTTATCCAAGCATAAAGCCAAATGAAATCAATTTAGTTTCTCACCCCGATAGCAATCAATGCCATTCCAATTAAGGCAATGATTAATTTAGAAAAAAAACCGATTGGAGTGAACCATGGACCAATAACTAAAACAACTCCTGCCAAAACCGCCATCCCAGACCCGGAGATTGTATTCGTATTATGAACATTTCCCGCCATTTATTCCCCTAGAAATTTTTTTCCTTGTTTAATTATCCTTAATTTGCCCAAGTCTTTTAAATCCTGTTTTAATTCTTCAATATCTTGAGAAATCAATGGATACTCAGATTTAGCAAATCTAACATCAATACATGAATGCATGCTATTGAAATCATTACTCATATCAAAATAAACCTTCCACTTTTTAGTATCTATTTCAAATTCTTCTGTTTTTCTTTCTTCTTTCATCTCAATAACCTCCTCTTACTTCTAACCTTTGCAACAACTCTTCCATAGGATCGACTAACTGGCTGAAGAGTTACTGTTTTGCCTTGAATTTGTCTTTTAAGCCTTTGAGTTGCTTGACTTCCACCAAACTGATACCTTTCGGGAGCATTCCTGCCCGCGATTCTTATTCTATCACTTCCTTGAATCTTTCTGCAAGTCTGGAAAGTATCTCCATCAATAACTCTTTTGACTTTTCTATGAATTACCATTCCTCCAAAAGATTTTTAAGGGTTATTAATGTTTGTATGTTACAAATGTTACAAAAGCTACAAAACCAAAGAGTGCATATCCTTAATCTGGGATTTGAATCTAAATGGATTCTGGATTCTTTTAAAATCTCAAGACCAGATAAGATTTATATTGTAAGAAAAAAAGAGGAAGAACAGAGAGCGGTTGAAGCAGAAGGTAAGATTAAAGAATTTGCTAAAAATTCTGGTGCAGAAATATTTTTTATTAAATTTGATGAGGAGATATATGCTCTTATTAAGAAATTGCGGGAGATAATCGAAAAGGAAAAAGAAAATTTGATTTATCTTGCAATTTCTTCTGGTCAAAGGGACAATGTAAGTGCATTTATCCTCTCTTCAATGCTATTTTGTAATGTAGCGAAAGAGATCTGCCTTTATTCTTTAAAAGAAGGGGAATTTATCACATTGCCTCATTTTGAGGTTAAGTTGCCTAAGCCAGAAGTGATTGAGGCCATTAAGTATATTGGGGGAAAAGGACATTGCATTAAAAGAGACTTAAGAGATCATATGTTTAAAAATGGCCATTTAAAAATTGATAAGAAAGCAAAATTTGTTGGCCATAATGAATATATTAAATTAAACCGATCTGTTCTTGATTCTGCTTTAGAATGGGGCTTGATTAAAATAGATGGAAAAAGAAAAGGAAGCAGAATTCGCCTTACTGAAGAAGGAGAAAAGTGGTTTAAGATTTTTTAAATAAAAAAATAAAAAAATAAAATCGGGGAAAACCCCGATTTTTAATCCTCGCTGAATTTAACGATTTGATATTTCAAGCGAGGGTCGCTTGCTGAACTTCTTCTTTTGAGTCCGCAGGCATTTTGCCAAACCTTTCTTGAAGGATTCCACCTGAAGCCAATTTCTTTAAGGAATGTCAATTCCTCTTGGCTTAGTCTTTCCTTGAATTCAGCCCAAACCCATAAGCCAACTGCATAGCAGTTTTTTGTAAGCTCTGGATTGAATCCTTGAACAGCTTTTATCACTTCAACTTGTTTGGAGTTTTCTTCACTATTTTCTGTTTCCATTTTTCCTAAAACCTCCTTTCAGCTTTTGATTGAATTTTTTTATCATGCCCGGCTTGAAACGAGTGATTTTTACATTTTTAGTGAGAATTGCCAACGAAGTATGGTGTAGTTCGGAGCGACCCTAGGTTTTGCCTGCAAAACAAAGCAGATAAGCCCGAGGCCCTCAAAATTAGGATTAAAGCGAAGCGTGTCTGGGAGCCCTTTAGGGTTAGACTTAATCTTTATTTTAGAGCTGGCAAGGAAAAGCTTATGTGCTTTAAGGGGAAAAATCTAAATTGAGCTCGTTTAGGGTTAAGGATAAAAAAATTTGAAAAAGCGAAAGAGAGAAAAGGAAATGGAAGGGAAAATTGGAAAATTCCAAATTCTATGATAAAAGCTGTTTGTTTTTTAAGAGCTTGCAAAATTTGCAGTTGGCAGGTTTGGGCGTGGTTTTTTAGGACTAAGCCATTAAACCTAAGAAATTGGCGTTTGTTTTGATGGAATCCTGTTTTGGTTTTAAGGTTTGGGAAAATGCGGTTTTTGGAGGGGTGCGAATTAGCGAGGCAGGTGAGGGAGGATTATTTTTTATTTGAAAAAATCAACTAAGAATTATTTTGTCTAGTTGATAAATAATTATTTTTGTGTTTTCGTAATGTTGCTTGATTAATGGGAAGGTGATAGTAGAAGAGTCTCCGTGAGCAATAAGGTTTTTATTGTTGACAATGGAAGACAGAGCATCCTTATCTTTTTCTTCAATAGTAGAGTTTAATCTTTTAATCCACTCAGGATTAAATTCGTTTAAAAAGTCGGTTAGTTTTGAATATTTCGGGTTTTGAAGAGACCAACTAATTTTTTTAAAAAGAAATTCTTTAATCTCTTTTCCAATTTGATATTTCTGAGATAGTTCTAATATAAAATGTTTGAAGATATCCTCAAATACTCCGGAACATAACACCGTAAGGTATTTTGCGATATGGCTTTTAGTATAATCATCCAGAATTTGATTTTCAAAATCGTGAAAAAGTGAATCTAAAAAGTCCAATTTTGCTTGAGCATACTTACTAAACATTTTGAACAAGGTAGTTCTTGGCTATACTAAATCTCGTTCTGATTGTTTCTGGGTCTGTTGTTCCTTCAGAAATACTTTTTAAATATGCCCCATCCTTAAACATTTTAGATATCTGACCAGACAGATCTTTATGTAAACTATTTTTATATTTAGCTATAGTGTACATAACAGAATCAAATGCGGCAATATTAAGATTTCTTTTTGGCCTAAATGCAGAGATTCCTATCTTTTCTACCACAATCAAAATAGTCTCTTGAAATATCCCTTGCATTGCATTTAAATCTCCCTGAGAACTATTTCTTTTTTTTGCCATAAAATTTGAAAGAAAAGAGTTCATCGGCTTAAAGTAGTTCTCAAAGTCAAGAGATAACGCTAAAAATCTCAATATCAGCTCTTCATCTTTTCTATGTTTTTGAAGCAGAGGCATATTGTATAATACTCTCCATTCTTTAAACCCATTAAGTTCATGCAAAAGGTCATTAAATCTTCCATGATATACACAGTTCCTAACTTCTTGATTCTGAAGGGTAGTCCCTCCAGTATTTAACCGTTCAAATATGTGGTACACACTAGTATTATCTTTCGGGTCGACCTGCCGGATTATTGTTGCTCTTAAAACAGAATCATCAAACCTCCTCCGATCAACAGGTTCCAGAGTTTTATATGTTTTACCGGCCCATCTATCTTGGACATCAATTAAATAGAACTCCTCTTCTGTGACTGGAAATTTCCCATCCCGAAATGCTTGAATAGTTTTCAATCTCTGTTGTCCGTCAACAACAAAAAGATTCCCAGAGTCTACTTCTTTTGCTAGGAATATGCCTGGAACAGGAAGGCCTAGCAAAAAACTTTCTATTAGTTTACTTGCTTGTTTAGGTTTCCAAACATACTTTCTCTGAAATCCTGGAGTCGTAATCTCTTGATTTTTCATCTTTTCGTATAATACAGAAAGAGTATAATCTGCCCCATATGAAATAATCTCAAAACTTTTATTTTCAGTTAATATCTTATCTTCTTCTTCTGAAGGTATTTCTTCTAAATTATCTTCTTCCTGCTCACAGTTATCTTTATTAGTATTCTCAGCCATAAAAATATGAGTGTTTAATAACTTAATAAATTTTTCGTCAAGAAATTTGTAGCTTCAATTAACAAAAAAAGGGCTTTCGCCCGGTCAAATCAAATCATTCTCAATTAAACTGAAAAACTTACTTTCTGAAAATATTATGCTGTCCAAAACTTTTAAACCGAGCTTATCGCCTAGTTCTTTTAAAGCCTTAGCAACTTCAATATCCTCATCACTTGGAGTCAATTCACCTGATGGATGATTGTGAGCAACAATTATTCTTACCGCATTATTTAATAATGCCTTTCTAAAAATAACTCTAGGGTCAACAATGCACGCATCAATAGCTCCTGTAAAAACATTCTCGCTGTTTATTACAGTATTTCTCTGAGTCAAATAGAAAACAATAAAATTCTCCCTGCTAAAATCAATATCAATTTGCTTTATTCTTTCAAATAAATCAACAGCAGATTTTATTCTATTTGACGTGTCTATATCGTCTCTTAAAATGTGTATCATTTTAATTATCTCCTAAAATTTAGTTGCTCTCCTGTGAAATTTTAGGCGGGCACAAAGTTTGAGATTCAAAGACGAAAAGAAATATTTATGTGTTTTAGTGAAACGGCCAAAGGCAAGAGACTTAAATAGATTCTTTTTGTTGAATGAAAATTTTGACTATATTGCTGTCTGCAAGACCGACGGCAGGAGCACGGAATGAGTAAATCTAAGAAGTAGATTTTTGATGAAATAAAACATTAGTATTCTGAAGTAGGAGATATATCAATTCCACTCAAGCCAGTTTCCAGCGTATTCCCCGGAAATAACATTATCTCCAAATGCCCTGACATAAACCCTAAAGTCTGCATTGTAGGGTGCATGGAGGTTTGTAACATTATAAGAATATGATTCTTCTGGCTCAATTTGAATACTTTCACTTTGAACACTATCCCAGACCTTATTAGTATCCGTTGTTTGCAGTGCTACATAAATTTTAACATTACCTGCCTTTTCAGAACCAAGATTTATAACCATAGCATCAACATCAACAAAAGTTCCTGGCAAACCATAACGATAAGTATAAGTAAAATTAACATCGAGCACTGGTTTTTTATATACTGGAATTATTTTTATCTGTTTATTTTTGAGTTCGTCTGGCATACTTCCAACTGCCCACCCAATATTTGTAGTTTCAAGATAACAATATCTTTGACCTAGATATTGGACTGAATAACCTTCCATATCGTCTGCACACTTTACTCCTACAGCCATATGTTCTGGAAATTCAAGCAAAACAGCACCATATCCTAATTTTTGTAATAAGGCTACAGTCAAAATAGCAGTATCTTCACAATCTCCCCCATTATCATATATGGTTTCATAAGGAAATTTAGGATATTCATCATAGCCCGTATATATTTTATCGGAGGTATAGGGAAAAGATTGGACAAAAGAAATTATAAAATAAGGTATTTTATCAGAGTTAATATCCCCTTCCAATGCAATGTTCTTTAGAGAAGTTGCTAAGCTGTCTATCAATGCATTACTATATAAATCAGAGGCAAACAAGTCATAATCTCTATTTCTACTTCTCTGTTTATAAACATCATAAATTGTTTTGTTTAAATTAAAAGTAATAAACCATTCCTGATTCTCGTAGTTCCATGTAAATTTTCTTTGGATTAATTTTCCAATATTTGTTTCTGATGTTGTGGCTTTTGCTTCAGGCAATGATGGTTTTTCTATTATTGGATTAGTTTCTTGATTATTCTGAAGATCATTGCTTTCTGGAATTGAAGAAGGTTGCAGATTTTCTAAAATTGCGAAAAATAAAATTAAACCAAAGATGACACCAAGAGTAATTAAGATAGTTTTAACAACATTAACCTTTTTCTGTTTTTTTCTATCCTCTCTACTCATAATCTAGTGAGATTATTAGTGAATTTATATCTTTCTGTTAACATATAAGATTTGGGTAAACCAGATAAATTTAAATAATATGTTCACTCTGAAAACTTATGGCTAAAATAGGTCTAATTATCGTGGGAATTGTTCTTTTAATCGCTACCTTCTTTGTTCTCCAAGTTGCAATAAGTCCTAATGACAAAAGCAATGTTAGAACAGCAAATTCTTTATGCAATTCGCAGATTAATGCTTTTGGAATAAATATCCCTATTGGAGAAGTCGGACAAAAGGTTTTGGGCAAGGAACAAGAATGCAAGAATGCCCATTACATGGTTCTCTTATTGGATTATGGGTTTATAGGGTATATTGTAGGGGGAATATTCTTGTTGATAGGACTTCTTGCTGGAATTGGGGGAAAAGCATATCATGAAGAGAAAAAACACTCTCCAAAACACTCTACTAAATTTTGCGGAGAGTGTGGCTCAAAATTAGAAGGTCATGAAAAACATTGTGCAGAATGTGGAGCTAAAGTTTAAGATGAAAAAATTGATATTATTGCTGCTATTTGGAATCTTTTTTGTTAGTGCTGTTTATGCAGATAGTTGTCAAATAGCAAGACCATATTATGGTTCAGTAAATTGTAAAGAGACAGGGAGTTGGTCAAATGATATTCTAGTTTCAGATAATCAAGAATGGACATGCGATGTAGAAAATTGCAAAATTTCAGGAATTGATAAAGATTCTGTTTCTTGTACGGGCATGGGAACAACATCTGGACTGACAATTAAGGATTCTTATGGCACAAAGATTATCACTTGTGATTCAACAATACATTCTCTTAGTTCAGAATGTCAAGGTTCTTTTCCTTACGAATTTACAAAAGGAAATAAGATTAATGTAGACTTTTGGTGTAATTTCGGATCATCTCCGGAAGGAAATCCTCATGTAAGGATTCAATATAAAACAATTGCTCTAGAACTACATTTTGATTCTGCAGAGGGTTTTATATCTGGAACAGAATTTTGCAATACAAATTCGGTATGGAGTCAATATAATGGCAAACAGTTGCAAAATAATAATATCTTAAAAACTTTAAGCGTTTCCCAAGATGTGGGTTTTAGTGGGGGAAGTGGAAGTGAAACAATTCCTTCATCTAGTAACTTACTCGGGACATTGGAACAAAAGCAGTTAAGTGTAGGACAAGGTTACTGGTTTGTTTCAGATTGGGTGACGAGACCGAGCATAATAGCAAAAGATTATCAGGGGATGAAGGTATGGTGTAATCCCATTGATAAGTCTCTTACAAAATTTGAACAAGTTAATACAAATAGTAATGATTGCTATTTGATTCCTACGACCAGATTATCTCAAACATTTGAATGTTGCTCTTCAGGTGAATGCCAGGGATTATACAATGACCAGGCAATCCAATGCACTGATGATTTTAAATGTGGATATACTAAGAGTTGTTCTTCAGATTATGATTGCGGAGCAACAAGCAAGACCTGTGAGTCTCAAGAAGGAAAATATCATTTAGTTAGTTCAAGCTGTGATAAAAGCAAACTTGATTCCTACGGTAATGGAAAATGTATGAGTAAAACAGAAGAAGTTAAGTGTTGTAGTGGTAATGATGGTGGATTAAATAGTTGTAGCTCTGGTAGCTATTGTGATTATACTACTGGTTGTAAAGAAGTAACTCATGCTTCTAATGGGGAGCTTAAGACAGGCGTAGAAGCAGAGAACATTGCAGCTATAACAGGAGACAGTATTAAAGATCAAAGTCTAACAAATTCAGGAAGTGGGAAGATGTTGTTCATACTTTTAGGTCTGATAAGTATAGCTGGTGCAATCGCGGCTTTCTTTTACTTTAATAAAAAAGAAAAAGGAGTTAATCACTCTGGAAATAAATGTTCTCATTGCGGACAGGGGAATAAAGAAGGAGTAAAGTTTTGTATAGGTTGTGGGGGGAAATTAACTTCAATCAAAAGTTTAGTTAAATGTAAAAAATGTGGTACAGAAAATCAGAAAGGGAAAAAATTCTGCATAAATTGTGGAACAAAATTAAAATAAGTTTGTTATAAATAAGAAAGAATTAAAAAGAGGATTTTTCTTTTAATAAGTATGATTCAAAGTGTAAATAAATTCCCAGTTTCGACTATATTTGGTATTGATGAAAAAGTGCAGTATGTAATCCCAAAGTTTCAAAGAGAATATACCTGGAGAAAAGAAGATTGGGAAAATTTGATCAATGATATTTTGGAGGAAGAGAGTCATTTTTTGGGTTCTATTATCTGCATAAACAAGGGATCAGACGTTTTAGATTCAATAACTCCCTTAGAAGTTATTGATGGTCAGCAAAGGCTAACTACTATTTCTTTGCTTTATGCTGCTATTTACAATCGGTTACAAATAGAAAATAGGGAAGATGAAGAATTTAAGAATGAAAAAATTAATCTGAAGTATAGACTTATACAAAAGAAGAAAGATTCTGAAAGTAAAATAAATCTGTCTTACCAAAATAACAATTTTCAAGATTATCGTTCTACACTAAAAGAAATAGGCATACTAAAAGTAAATGCAGACAAACTACCTAACTTAGGAAACAGAAGAATATATCGGGCTTATTCATACTTCGTTGAGACTATAAAATGCTATACTTACGATAAATTATTAGATTTGCTAAATAAAATAAATTCCGCATTGATTGTAAAAATAGAAGTAAACAGTCATTCTGATGCTTATACTCTCTTTGAAAGCTTAAATAATCGTGGTGTTCCATTATCTGCGGTTGATTTGATCAAAAATAAAATATTGGGAGAATTAGATAAAAAGAAGATTAAGTCATTAAATGAATCTTTTGAGGCATGGAAGAAAATTATTGAAAATCTTAGTGATGATTATACAATTCAAGAAAGATTTCTCAGACAATATTATAACGCATTCAAATACAAAGACGAGATAAAAGTAAAAATAAAAGGAGGAAATAAAGCAACAAGATCAAATTTGATGAGGATATTTGATAAATTAATTGATAAAAATCCTCAATTCATCTTAGAGGATTTAGGTTCAAAGTCTGATATTTATAATCACTTAATAAATCCGCCTCAGAAAGAAGAAAATTATGGTGGACTAAGAGATTTGTCTCAGGTGGGAGCGGCTCCAGCATATACTTTTTTGTTATATCTTTTGTCAGAGCATTCTGAAAAAAAAGAATTAATAGAGAATTTAATAAAATTCTTAGTTAAATACTTTATAAGAAGAAACTTAACAGACTTCCCAAATACAAGAGATTTAGATGCTATCTTTATAAGTTTAGTAGATTTATGTGAGGAAGATGAGAATAATATTAATTTTGAAAAAATTCACACGTATTTAACCCATGCAGATAGATTCCAAAATATCAAGATTTTTGAAGAAAAACTTAGGGGCAATATATATGAAGAAAATACTGCTATGGCCCGGTTTATTTTATGCAAGTTAGAAGAAGACCATTTTACAAAAGAAAACAAGAGAGAACTGTGGCAAAAAGATGATAAAGGTAAGTTTTTATGGACTATTGAGCACATCTTCCCCGAGGGAGAAAATATACCGAAAGATTGGATCAAAATGATTGCCAATGGAGATAATGAGGAAGCAAAAAAAGCTCAAGTAGCATGGGTTCATAAAATCGGAAATCTGACTCTCACAATATTTAATTCTAAATTATCTAACTTCTCTTTTGAAAAGAAGAGAGATCGTAAGGATGATAATAAAAATTGGATAGGGTATAAAAACGGATTGTTCTTAAACGAATTATTATCAAATAAGAAAGAATGGCATGTCGAAGACATTAGCGAAAGAACTAATTTACTTGTTAAATTAGCCTTAAAGAAGTTTAAAGTTAATGGAGAGTAATCATCACCTCTTTTTCCCCAACCAAAAAGTCACTTTAAAACTTTTTCAAAATAAGCAACTGGCTTTATGTCAGTAATGATTGTTTTATGCACAATCCACTTTCCATCCTGGCTCTTTTGGACTTGTGTTTCTAAAACAGGCTGCCTGCTAAGCTGTTCAACTTTCTGGCTTGTTAGAACAGCTTGCTTTTCTTTTGGATTTTTTTCTGCCATTTTTTACCTCCTGAGTTATTTAATTGAGTTTTAACATCGTTTCCATATACTGCCCCGAGCTTGCGAGGGGCTCTTAAGTGGGCTGACAAAATCGCTTTTTTCTGCGATTTTGCCCTCGAGCCCACCTCTTTTTCAGGTGAAAAACTGGCTGACAGCATATTGTCAGAATGATTATTTTTCACAATTTGAAGAATTTTATTTGCAATATTTCTTTTTTCAAAAGTCTCTCCTAATTCAGAATATTTTGGTGCAAAGTTTCTGTCAGTCACAACAAAAAACCAATTCTTTCCATACTCTTCATTTAAGGTTTTTACTTTTTCCAGGAGCTTTTTCTTGTCTCTTTTGTAAAGCGTTCCTGTTTCAATTTCAACTGCATACTTTTTATTATTAATCTCAAAAACAATGTCTGGCTTTTTTGTCTGGAAAATTTGCATTTTATTTGTAAACTTTTTCAGGTAATCTGCAATGTCAAATGTCAGGAAAAAATGCTGTGGGCTTTCTCCATATCTTGGCTTTAAAATATACTTTTCCTTTTTATTTGATAATATGCTGTAAAAGTCATATTCTTTGTATCCTCTTGCAAGAAGATATTTTAAGTCGTCAAGTTTCAAATCTTTATGCTTGTAAAATCCTTTAGAGGCATCAGCAGTTATATTGACAACCACAGGCTTCAAAGAAGCCTTTGCAGTTGATTTCGGTTTAACTTGTTCTAATTTTTTTGGCTCTTGCTTTTCATTTTCAGCCAGAATTTCGTCTGCATTTGTTGTAATCTGCTTGTGCTCTACTTCTGATGAAACTATTTTTATTTCAGAATGCTCATCTTCCATTAATAACAATCCTTCTCCAACTCCTGCAGTTAAAAGAGAAACTTTTTCAGTATTGCTTAAATGAAATGTTTCCTGTATGCTTTCAATAACTGCTGGCTTTTGCCTTAATAATAAGGTATAAGAGCTATTTGCTAAAACTGATCTTCCTGCTTCTGAATCGAGCATTCCTTCTACTTCCTGATTGATTAAAAATAATCCTAAATTGAATTTTCTGCAAGTCTTGACTATTTCAAAAATATATGATGCATCTTCAGTTCTTCCGAGCAATGCCCAGGCTTCATCAATTACAAGGAGTTTTCTTTCTAAGTCTTTTTTCATTTTCATATAAACATAATCTAGAACAAGGAACATTACAACAGGCTTAACCTGTTTTGGCATATTGCCAATATCAAAGCACACAAATTTATTGTTAAAATTGATATTTGAGTGCTTATTTAAAAAAGAAAAGACTCCATTAACATAAATATCCAGCCTGTTAATTAAGCTCCTAATTGTTGTTTTTTCTAAGGTAATTGCACCCTTTTCCATTTTTTTGAGTTCATTTAAAACATCTTCCAGAATAGGTGGCTGATTATTCCAAGTAGATTCATCATTCATTTCAATCCCTTTATGGTTATATGCTCCTGTTAATGCCCGGTCTATGAATGATTTTTGTGGCTCTGTTAAATCTCCAAGCATTACAGGCATTAAGTCCATTAAAGCAAGCCTTTTTTCAGGATAGTTATGCCCCATTAAATCCAAGGGATTGATAATTGTGTCAGAAGTTCTTGATAAATCAATTCTCTGGCCATTAAATCGCTTTACAAGGCCAACATATTCGCTTTGAGGGTCAATTACTATGACTTTTGTTCCATTAAGGAGGTATCTTGAAATAAACAGCTTAGCCATATAGCTTTTTCCAGAGCCAGAAGTTGCAAGGCAGATTCCATTGGCATTAGAAAGTTTGAAAATATCCCTTATAATTGGAATTTTGTTTTTATTCAGGCCAAACCATATTCCTGTTTGGTCAAATTTAAAGAAAGAAGATGTAAATGGAAAAAATGCAGATAATGCAGAAGTTGTTATGTTTCTTCTTGCTTCAAGAGAGTTTTCAGCTAAAGGCAAACAAGATTTAAATCCCTGAACCATTCTAAATTTTGGCTGCTTTGGCAAGATTAAAAGAGAATTAAGTTCTGACTCAATCTTTTTTGTTAATAAATTCAAATCTTCAATATTTCCTGCCTTGCAGTTTATATAAAAGCTAATATTAAACAGCTTTTCCTTTCCTTTTTGAAGACTTTCTAATGTTTTTTGAGTGTCTGCATATTTTATTTCTAAACTTGGATTATACTGGCTTTTTAATTTGGCTGAATACAAGTCTGCTCTTTGCTTTTGAAGCTCTTTATTTAATGTAATCATCGTGGTTTCTAAAGGGAAAGGCTCAATATGCATTGATAAATCAAAATTTCCAGAGCAGGAAACAATTCTGTCTAAAAATCCAGATTCAACCATTCTTGGATATCCATGGGCGAAAATAGTCCTGTTTAAAATTCCACTATCAACTTTGATTAAATCAATTTGATTGTCTATTTTGTTTGGAAGAAGGCTTCCCGATTCTGTATTGCAGACTTTATTAAAAATAATCTTCAGTTCTTTATCTTCAAGAAGAAAGGTTTTAAGATTTAGATTATTCAGCCTTTCTTCGCATATTTTTATTTGTATGCTTAAGTTGCTTGTTTCAGGAATCACAATATAAAAATTCCTGTTCATTACACTGTTGTCTTTTACAAGCTTCTTGAGGTGCTCTTGATATTGGTTGAATACACTTATTGAATTTTCATTGCTGCCTATCTTTCCTTTTAAAGTTGATAAATATGCTTCAAGATTGAGAGTTTCAGTAGTCATTAAAAGCTGGACTGGGAAATCCAGGGAATTCAAAAACTTCTGGAACGAGAGAATTATTGCATCCTGCTCTCCTGTAGGCTTTATTGAAAAATTAATTGGCTCTATTCTTATAACTGCCAGTTTTTTGTTTTTAGCTGTTAAAATGATATTGTCTTTTATTTCTTTTAAGCCAAAGATTTTGTTTATTTTCTCTTTTGTATCTATTTTTCTAAACTTAAACCAATAATAGCAGTCCTTTATTTTAGAGGACAAATTAAAAAACATAAATCCTGCTGACAAAGACACTGGAATAAATGTTAAAAAGACTCTTACTGGCAGAGGAGCATTTAATCTAAAGAAGAATGCAAAAGCAATTGGAAAGAACATCAGCCCATACATTAATTGGCCAAATGTTAAGCCAAAAATAATTTTCTCTTTATATTCTAATTGCTGTGGAATTTCATACATTATGCAACTGCCTGCACCAAGCTAATTACTTTCATAATTGGCTGAGCTACTTTTGATGCTGATTTAACTATTATAAATAAAAGAATGATAAGAGTTACAAGGTTTACAAAAGAAAATGCACCTATCATGACAAGAATTTTGATATTCTGAAATATGCTGATTTCCAGGAGTTTTGAAGAAGCTAAAAATATAATTGAATAAAAGAATGTTGTTACAATTGTTGCTATGAGAAAATTCAGGATTAATTTCCCATATTGGTTTAATGGCTCTATAAAATAAAAGAAAACTCCTATTGCGAACATGATTACTCCTGAACTTACAATGATGTATCTTAAAACAAGAAGAATAAGGGTAATAAGTATGCTTGTTAAATAAGGAAAAATCATGACCAATTCCAATCCTATATTTGAAACATTGTCAATTGTCAAAAGGAAGAAATCCTGCTTAACCATATTAAAGATAACTGTAGTTATTGCAGAATTTACATCAATTATCAAAGAATAAAGATAGTAACTTGCCTGAACCAAAACCATCATTATGATAATATTTGCAAGCATTGCTTTTGATTTTTCTCTTTGCTCAGGAGAGTGGCCTGATAAGACAAACCTAAAGCCTACATACATTAAAAGAAGTCCATAAAACATAGATAGAATATAAACAATTATTCCCCAGATTCCAGAGAATAAACTTATATTTACTGGCTGTGTTAGAAGATTGTAAACTGCATCTAAAAGAGGTTGAATCGGAGCATTTAATACTGAAAGCAGAAATTCAAAAAACTTTTGAGCAAGACATCCGCCAAGATTAGTAATACTGCAATCATCTGCACTAACTAGAGAGATTGAGAATAAAGGCATTAAATGAAGGAAATTCTTTTTCATATTGGAAAAGTAAGAAAATAAACTTTGGCTGCCTTGAAAAAGAAATATCCTAAAAAAGACAGAACACTGATATTGTAAAGAAATGTGATATCTTCTTTCTTTGTTGCATTTATCAAAATATTTATTTCTTTGTTGTTTAATTTTGCATTAATCTTATTTTCGTATAAAACTGCCCGGAATTCTGTATAATTTTTTGCCAATCTGCTTTGATTTGCATAAGTAATGTTTACAAGAGCATTTTCAGGAGTAATGTAAACTTTTATTGTGTCATTTTCGTAATAATTAATCTTGTCTGTTCTTATTGAAAAATTAATTTCATTAAAAGATAGATCACAGAGTTTTGTTATAAAATCGAAATGGTCAAATAATGTTATCTTGCAGTTGGAGGTATCTTTTATAGTAAATGTAAAATTGTTTTTATTTTTGCCAACATAGATATTATTTGAATTCTCATATTCAATTGGCTCTGCTTTTAATGTCAAAACATAATAAGGCAGAGAGTAATTTAATGAGTAAACATATCTTGAATTTTGATATTGAGAATTATAAAAGCTTAAAATTAATTTTGTGAAATTATCTGCAGTTAAAACTCCCTTTGTTACATTGAAGTATTTGTCTGTTATTTTAAATGAGCTGTCTAACTGGCTTTTGTATAATTTTGCACTTAATGAATCTGTTAATGTCAGCGTATCTGTGATGTAATCAGAGTCATAATACCTGCAAGAGCCATCATCTAGCCGGTAATGCTTAATTCTGTATCTTACTGCTATGTCTAAACGAGAGATAAAATTAGCATTGTCTTCATTTAAATTAAAGCTATTTAGTTTGCTGTTTCCAATTGGCTTCCCATTAAGATAAATTGTCAATGTTGCTGTGTTTTGCACGAGACTATAGATTGTTTTGCAGTCTTTTTTTTGCTTTGCAGAAGGCAGAATATACTGATAATTGTATTCTGTTCTTATTTTTCCGCTCTTTGGGACGTATAATATATTGTCTTCTATTACAGAAGGCATTAGAGAGATTGTCTCTATCCATGCGTTTCTTATTATTCCAGAAGAGTATGTTTTTCCATCAGAAGGGCTTGTGATCTTAAGGTTTGTGTTCCATTGATAAACAAAATCAAAATTAGGTGTTGTTTTATTTTTGTTGAATATGTCTGAGATTAGTAAATCCTTTTCCATAGAGCTTAAATCTGCAGATTGAATGGAATTGCAAACATAAAAATCTCCACCACTCAAGCTATTGCAGTTGAATGCAATAGCTGAGGGCAAGAGAAAAGCCAAAGCCAAATAAAGAAAAATTGTTTTTTTCATCTTTTAATTGCCAAGAACTAACTTGACGATAAAAGGTGCTGCCCAGATTACTGCTAATCCTATCAAGACATACATAATCATATTCTTTGCTTTGTCCCTTTTTCCAGGATCAGAGCCACTTGTTATGTATGTGATGCCTGCAAATAATAATACTAAGCCTGCAATGATAGATACAGCATATTTGACTAAATCATATATGGCCTGAATTGGTTGCAAGATTTGGTCATATGTTGCGTTTGCTGCACTAACAAATACTAATTGCAAGACAAAAACACCAAGGATTGCAATAATGGGTATTATCGCCTTAGCTTTTTTGCGTGTCTTTTGTGACATTTGATAACCTCCTGCAATTTATTTCTAGGATATTTGATTTTCATAACCCCAAGGCATGACTCGCAAATATCCTTCTCAAATCGGTCAAGCTTTTTTCCGCACAAGATACAGTTTTTTGTTCTCATAAGTTTCTGAGAGAAGGAGATTATAAATCAAGTCTGAGGAAAAAAACATGAGGGAAAACATATGGAAAAACATAAGGAAATTTATTCTGATTTTATTTAAACAAGAAACATTTATGGCTATTATGGAAAATAAACCTGATCTCGGAGAAGAAATAATTTCCAGGCTTAAGGAGATAATATCCAAATTAAATAGAATTATTGAAATAAGAAATGAAAAAGAATTCGAAGATTCATCTTTGGATAGAAACAGACCTTAAGCGATCCATAGAAAGGCAGGCTAGGGAAGAAGGAATTTCTGTTTGTGAATTTTGCAGAAGGAGATTGAGGGAATATTCAAGATTAGCAAGAGTTGAAATCATCGTCGAGAAAATACTATCTAAATTAGAAAATAGAAAAATATATAAACTGCCTCGACGTGAAATATACAAGGATGGATAATTTTGGGAGAAAAAAACTCTTAAGATTAGACATAAAATAGTCCTGCTCGGTTGGGGCGTTCTACCCTTTTGGTATATCTAAGTGATGCACATTTTTGATAAAATAGCAAAAAGGATATGTTAGGAAAAATCCATTTTCTATTTTAATATGGCTGGCTTAATCAGACCATGACAA
>Ga0268276_1001331_pt1 | contig 24825 bp, 23 predicted proteins | sample saktaG_4_FD_190145 | JGI IMG/M metagenome (GOLD analysis project Ga0268276, IMG submission 190145) | Saline water microbial communities from Sakinaw Lake, British Columbia, Canada - sak_2010_1_5_45m | ecosystem: Environmental > Aquatic > Non-marine Saline and Alkaline > Saline ... | reverse complement strand
ATTCCCAGCACCCTTCGCAGGCGAAACCGCCTGGGCCTGGGCGGGTGGGAAAATCTATCTCCGACTTTCAGATGCCAGCCATTCTCCACATTTTGCTCGGAATGGGCGGCAGCCGGTTCTATGTTGGAAGTTTTCACTTAATCAGATGCTCTTTAAAGACGGCCGGCTTACCAGACTAAGACGGGCTCATCCTCTAAAGAACATTATGCTTCAGTCCCGATCAAAAAGGTGTCAAGAAACCGGTTAAAATAATCAAGAAAGTGTCAAGGTTTGAAGTCTCCGGATTTGGACCCCTTACCTTCTGACTGCCTTCCAAACGCTCTCCCGATTGAGCTGCAGCCAGGGGCAAAGCGAAGGACGTAGCGGCTGCTTCCTGAAGCCGTAGGGAGCATTGACAACCGGGCAGATAAGCATATAGTATGCTGCCCAAGGGCAATATGATAATAATCTCCTGATTGGGAAACTGATCAGGAGAATCCGAATTACTAAATTAAACCAGAGGAGAGTCTTATGCGATTAGGTTTTTGTACGATGGGATACCTGGACTACACAACGCTGGAGGAGGCCGTGAGGAGGATCGGCAGGATAGGTTATAAAGTCGTTGACTTCTGGGCATACAGTCCCCATCTCGGCCCCGACCTGTATGATAAAAAGGCCCGTCAACAGGTAATGAAGGTAGTTAAAGAATCTGGTCTCGAAGCGGTGGCGCTCTCGGTCAACGGAGGCGGACTGGCGCTCCATATTAACTTTTCTCATTCAGTAGAGGCAATCAGAAAGAAGTCGGTAGAATATTATATTAACTGCGTTGATATGGCGGCCGAAATGGGAATCCCTATAGTTAATATGATTTCCGGGCACATGGTACATGGGACACGGCGTGAACAGGCGTGGGAATGGAACCGTGAATGCATGCGTGAAGTCGTCAAGCATGCTGAAGAAAAAAACATCATGATAGCGCTTCATACGCTCACCTGGTGTGAATCACGGGTGATGGTTACGCTGGATGATGCGCTTCAAATGATGAGGGAGATCAATTCGCCCAACTGCAAAGTCATGATCGATACGGCCGATCAGAACATTACCGATCCCAACCTTTCCGATGCCGTTCGCAAGGCCGGAAAGGACCTTGTCTATGTTCACTGCAACGATAACGATGGGGTCGGGCAGGGCGACGTCCACCTTCCGCCGGGACGCGGTTCGGTTAACTGGAAGGTCTTCTTTTCCGCGCTTAAAGAAATCGGATATTCCGGTGATTTGACCGTACAGGTACATACGGGACATCCGGTTGACATCGACGCCTGGGCAATTGAATCAAAAGTGTATCTGGAAACCGTATTGAAGCAGATATAACAGCCGAACTTATAAAGCTCCGGGGAAAACTATGAAACAGAGCGATAAAACGAAGATAGGTCTGATCGGCGCTGGAAATATCTGCCGGGTGGGGCATGGCCCGGCCATCAAAGCGGACGGGAGGGCCTATATTGCCACGATAAGCGATCCCGACCCGTACAACAGGGAGCTCTTCGCCAAAAAGTACAGGGTAAAGGGTGTTTACGAAGACCACCGCGACATGCTTGAACGCGAAGACCTGGATGCCGTTGTTATATCCTCACCCCCCTGGGTTCACGCGCGCCATGTCGAAGACAGCGCCGCAAAAGGTCTTCCCATCCTGTGTGAAAAGCCGATGGCGACGACCCTCGAAGACTGTCGTGCAATAATCGACGCAGGCAAAAAACATAACGTCTATATTCTCATGGGCCACTGCAAGCGCTTTGAACCGGGACACCAGAGGATCAGGGAATTGCTGATGAACAATGCCCTCGGAAGAATCTTCCAGGTCAGTATCTTCTGGTACTTTTTCATTCCGGATCTTTCTACCGGCTGGCTGGGGAATGTTGCTCAAAAACTAAAAAAACATGGATTCGATGTCGATAGACAGTTCGGTTTCTGGAGATACAGCGACGTCAGGGCCGGGGGAGGCGATTTTTTCGATCACGCGCCGCACTATATCGACATCATCCGGTTCTATGGAATGGAAATCGAACAGGTTTCATGCGAAACCAAAAGGTGTTATCCGGATACGCGCCCTTTTGAGGATATAGCCGTGGCCACTTTCAGACTCTCTAATGGTGCGGTCTTTCTCTATGACAAGAACGTCGTCCGCACGGGATGGCCCTATGGTTTTGAGCGTGGATATATATACGGAGAGAAGGGAAAGATCGCCTTCAAAGCCGGCCATGCTTACCAGAAACGCGGGATGAAAGTGGGGATATACCGTCTTTCCAATATACCCCTTAATCTTTATACTTCTGCCCTGGCCCCTTATGGCAGGGGAAATACCATGTTTTACCGGCAGATGAAATTCTTTATCGACAGGGTCCGGGGTGAGAAGACACTGAAAAACTATATCGACGGCGCCTGGGGCGCTACACCGGAAGACTCATACCTCACCATGGCCTGGACCCTTGCATCGTACAAGTCCGCCAGGGACGGGATAAAGATAACGCGCGACAACGTATTCAAAGAGATAGAGGATTTTCAGACCTGCCGGCCTCATGACTGGTAGCATCTCCCCTCCAGGCCTGTACGAGTTTGACATTATTACCCATTATGGGTAAGATAATACCCGAAATGGGTACTTATGTGAATCAGAACCCACTGTGCAGTGGCCTTTTCGGCAAGACACGGCAGTCGGTGCTTGCTTTCCTTTACGTGCGGTCGGACAGTTCATTTTATACCAGGCAAATACTTGACGCCTTGAGAATCGGCAGGGGGACGGTGCAGCGTGAATTAAAGAACCTGACCGATTCCGACATCATCAGCCGGGAAGTGCAGGGCAGGCAGGTCTATTACCGCGCCAATGCAAAATGCCCCATATTCAATGAGCTCAGGGGCATCGTCAGAAAGACCTTCGGTGTGGCTGATGTCCTCAGGCAGGCTCTGATGCCCGGTGCGGACAAAGTGCAGGTGGTTTTTATCTTCGGCTCGGTTGCCAGGAGCGCCGATGACCGGAGAAGCGACATTGACCTTATGGTGATAGGGAGAATCACTTTTGGAGAGGTGGTATCACTGCTCAAGCCTGCCGAAGAAATGGTGGGGCGTGAGCTCAATCCGGTTGTATATCCGGTTGCCGAATTCAAAAAGAAGGTTAAGGAAGACCATCACTTTATCAGGACCGTGCTCGAGGAAGAGAAAATATTTGTGATAGGCGATGAGAATGAGCTTAGAAAACTGGCTGAACGATAACCTGATCGTAAGACATCGTCCTGCGGCAGCTGAAATTGCCGAGCTTATGCATATCTGCGACCGAGATCTGGAGAAAGCAGCAATTGTTGACCTCGGCCCGGATTGGCGATTGAGTATTGCTCATAATGCTGCTGTGCAGTCTGCCAAGGCGGCACTGGCTGCAGCCGGATACCGCGCCAGAAAAGAGGGGCAGCACTACCTTCTACTTCAATCGCTGGCTTTTACCGTCAAAACAGAACCCGCAATTGTTGACCAGTTAGACAAATTCCGTCAAAAACGCAATATGAGCGACTATGAAAGAGCGGGTATGGTTACCGAACAGGAAGCCGAAGAAATGATAGCACTGGCCAAACAGCTTAGAAGTGATGTGGCGCATTGGCTTGATGCTCATTATCCGACCCTCAGCGGGGGGATTTAGACGCCTGTGCCTGACATTACAGGTAATCGGAAGGAAATACCGGCTGACCGTATCAACTACATAAGAGTTTACAGTTATTCTATTCGTAGATCTTTTCCTCGGCCGCTTCCTCGCTGCTGAGGTGGATGTCCTCCTCTATGTTTCTCTCGTCCGTCGTCTTTGCCAGCAATTCCTTGTAGAACTCGTGCTGGATGATCAGGTTCTGGATATCATTGGTGCCCGTCCATATCTGGAGCAGCCTGGTCTCCCTGACCGCCCTTTCCACGGGAAATACCCTGGTATAACCGATGCCGCCCAGAATCTGCATGGTCTCGTTGGCGATCTCCCATTGTGTCTGGGTTGCGAACCTCTTCAACTCCGATACCATCCGCCTGCGGTAGCCCGCCGTGCCGACCTGGTCGTCGACGGTGCGCGCCACCACGTAGGCCAGCGCATTGACCGCGTCTATCCTTGTGATGCACTCGGCTATCCTGAAGCTGACCGCCTCATAGTTCCTAATAGTCAGTCCGAACGCCTTTCGTTTGTTGGCGTAGCGGGCTGCGATCTCCAGAAGAGAGCGCGAGCCGTTGATATAGCCCACCATCCTTTCCGGCACCATCATGTGGTAGAAGACCTCAGAGCCCTTGTTCTCCTTGCCCAGCAGGTTCTCCTCCGGGACCTTAACGTCCCTGAATATTATCCTGGCCGTGCCGGTGCCGCGGCTGCCCATCAGTCCGTATACGTGCTTTACTTCCACGCCCATATCCCTCTCGACGATCAAGGTACTCAATGAATTGTGACCCCCGCCCGGGTTGGTAACGGCATAGACGAGGAAGAAATCCGCGCCCTCGCCGCCCACCACGAAGCGTTTCTGGCCGTTAAGTATGTAATACTTCCCTTCTTTGCGGGCCGTAGTGGTTGCACCGAAGAAGTCCGATCCACCCCTGGGTTCGGTCAACGCCTCCCCGGCCCAGATCTTGCCTGCAACCAGCGGCTTGAGATATTTCTGCTTTTGCGCTTCATTTCCATAGGCATTCAGCGCGTCCGAGATAAGGCCGACGATCCCGAAAACACATGCCAGGGGAACACCGAGTTTGCCCACCTCACCCAGTATAATGAACTCGTCCACGTATTTGAGCGCCCTTCCCCCGTATTGTTTGGGCGCCCGCAGCGCGAGCAGGTTTCTTCTTCCCGCCTCTTCTATAAATTCCCTGGGGAATTTGATTTTTTCATCATCCATATCGAGGATAAGCTGGCGCGGCACCCATTTGACGAAGTCCTGTGCTTCTTTCAGGAGACCCTTCTGCTCCGCGGTCAAAAACACCTCAAACATGACTCCTCCTTTTCAACCTCGTGGGGATGGGACCATTATACACCGGGGCAGTTTACAGCAATGCTACAATCAACCTGGCGGCATGGGTGGTTGTGCTCCAGGCGAGCCCTTATTGAAGGAATCAATTTCCTCATCAGCCAGCTTCACAAATGCCTCTACCACGGACGGGTCAAACTCGGTGCCTGACCTCTCTTTAATATAAGCCAAAGCCTGCTCTTCCGGCCATGCCCGGCGGTAGGGACGGTCAGAGGTCAGAGCATCATAGACGTCCACCACAGAGAAGATACGCGCAGAGAGTGGTATATCTGCTCCCTTCAACCCGCGCGGGTAGCCTGTGCCGTCCCATTTCTCATGATGGCAGTATGGTATATCCAGCGCTTTGAGCAGGTAGGGTATATGCGCTAAAAGGTCATACGCGTAGGTAGTGTGTTCCTGCATTTGCTTGAATTCTTCATCGGTAAGCTTGCCTGGCTTGAGCAATATACTGTCCGGTATCCCCATTTTGCCGATATCATGCAGCAGTGCGCCGCGGTGCAGGTCCATCAGTCCATTGTCTGCCATGCCTGCTTGCCCGGCTATCCGTTTGGTTATCTCGCTGACACGGTGACAGTGTCCGGCCGTCTCGATATCTCGCAATTCAAGGGCACGCGCCCAGCCTTCCAGCGTTTTATCGTATGTTTGCACCAGGTCGACCATCGACCTACGCTCGGCCTTGAGGCTATTAATCAGAAAGCGGTTCATGCGTATCAGCAGGGCAACTATCAAAACCAGCAACATCGCCAGGGTGGCGCCACCTGTTACCCAAAGCGCCATAGCTGTACGGTCGGCAACCGGCATCATCCAGGTTTCCAATATCCCGCTGTTTGCCAGAAGGCTGAAGATGCCGTAAATAAGGATGCTCAAGCCCGTAGTTATCCAGCCGGCACGGGTTCCGACGAGGACGAACGCCATAATAGGCAGGGCTACCAGGTAAACCCGCCCGGAGCCCTCCAGCCCAAAAAGTACCAGGTTTGTCACCGCCATCATATAACCCGCCGCTATGAAAACCCCGCCACGTATCCTGTATCCAAGGCGCTTAACTATGGCGACTGCAATAACCACCATATAGATGGCAGTCATCGGGACCACGATTTGCCATCCCCCGGCACCTAGCGTCTGTATGGCCGAAACCACATAGGCCGGCAACGCGACAATTATCGTGATATACAGGATTATGGTCACGGCCCGGGTGCGCCATTCTTTCAGCACATCGCCAACATCATCGTAACGTGGCCAGTGAGTTATCATCTGCCATTATCCTCTTTGACAGGACTGTTTAATTCTCCTGAAATATTCTCCTCCATATCTCCGAGAGAACCGGCCTCCGCCTCTGCCAGCCTGATGAAGGCCTCGACTACGGCCGGGTCGAACTCGGTGCCCGCCCTCTCCATGATATGGGCCAGGGCCTGCTCCTCGGACCAGGCCCCATGACTAGGGCGATCGGATACGAGCTCGTCATAGACATCCACTACTGAGAAGATACGGGCCGCGAGCGGAATCTCTGTCCCTTTTAACCCTCGCGGGTAACCGGTACCGTCCCATTTCTCGTGATGGCAGTACGGTATATCCAGCGCTTTACGCAGGTAGGGTATATTCGCCAGCAGGTCATAGGCATAGGTGGTATGCTCCTGCATCTGCTTGAATTCCTCACCGGTGAGCCTGCCCGGTTTGAGCAGGACACTATCGGGAATGCCCATTTTGCCGATATCGTGCAGCAGTGCGCCGCGGTATAAGTCATCTATCCCACCATTGATCAGCTCTGCCTCGCCGACCAGCCGTTTCGTAATCTCCCACAGGCGATGGCAGTGACCAGTCCCCTCGATACCACGCAATTCCAGCGCGTGCGCCCAACCCTGCAAGGTTTCATCGTAGGTCTGCTCAAGTTCAGCCAAAGACCTGCGCTCCTGCCTGAGAATATTAACTAAAAACCGGCTCATACGCATCAGCAGGATGAAATTCATAATCAGCAACACTATGAGCATAAAACCGGAGGTGAACCAGATTGACGGATTGAGACGTTCAGCGGGCGGCAAAAGCCAACGTTCCAGCGTACCGGTGTAAGCGAAAAGGAAAAAGGCGCTGTAAACAATCAGGCTCAAGGCGGTTGCAATCAAGCCGGCGCGGCTTCCTATTGATACCAGTGCGCAAAGAGGCGTTGCCAGCAAGTAAATCCGTCCAATCCCCTCCAGGCCGTTATTGTGAAACTGTACAATTGCGATAATATAGGCCACAGCCACTATAATCCAGCCGCGCAGCCTGTAATCAGAGCCCTTTTTGACAGCAGCCACAATCAGGACAATGATAACGCCGGTCGTCACACCCAACGTCAGCCAGGATCCGGTCCTTAGCACGTCCGCTATTGTAATCGCGTATGCCGGCACCGCGGCGGCCACTAAAACATAGAGGATTATGGTCACAGCCCTGGTGCGCCACTCCTTCAGCACATCGCCAACCTGGCTACTCAAGGTAGCTGATTGGACTTCCCTGAACATCTGCTGCATACCCTCTCAGCCTTAAATATTGTGAACAGCTAACTGCTACATATGATACGATTGCCGTAGAAACAAAGCAACACACGAATAGGAATGAAACGACTTATATTAGAATAGGGCAATAATATTTTACGTAAGTAGTTGGTGGGCCATTATGGACAGTTCCCGAACTTTCCTTTAAAGAGAAACATCTTATCCCGGAGATTCAGCAGCTGGTAGTTTTATATCAAACTTAAAGACGTCTGAAATTTATCTTAAAGATGTGCGCATTAAAAGAGGGCCGCTGTTTTAGCAGCGGCCCTCTTGTTTATCGAAGAATACTATTATACTGCGCGCTGCCTGCGCCAAAGCATGACCATGCCGACTATGAAAGCCAGCGCCACCAGGATGGCGCTGAAGATGAGTATGGAATCAGGCCCGGTGACCATCTCCACCTTGAAGCTACCGGCGGGAACGCCGTCCACATACACGGTGTAATCGCCGGGCTCGCTACGGGACACATGGAAGGTCAATTTCGTGGAACCGCCGCTGTTCACCGTTATACCTTGCGTTGTTTCCACCTGCCCGTTTATATACAGCGTTACCTTTTTATTGCCGTTGACAGCACTTTTGTTGGCGATATCAGCGGTTACGATGATGGGTGTACCGGGTGTGACTGCTTTGGCCGATAAGGAAGCGCTCTGAATCACAAGGCTGGGAAGGGACACCGGCGGCGCCGGCGATATGGGACCAGACACGGAAGCGCCATGTGATGTGGGCGCACCTGTACCTATCAAGGGGTTTGGAAGTGTGGGTATAGGTGTAGGTGCAAGATTCACGGTGAAGCAACCAGTCTTAGTGCCAGTTCCCTCAGGCGTGGTCACAAGAACGTCCCTGGTGCCCAATATAGCACCCGGGGCTATTGTTATATTAGCCGTTATCTGCGTCGCGTTATCAGTATTAAAGCTGTTTACCGTTATACCAGCGCCAAAGCTGACTGCCGTAGCCCCGGTGAATTGGCAGCCGGTGATGATGACATTGTTAATCGTCTGCCCCTGGGTGCCTGAGTTGGGGTTGACCGCGGTTACCAGGGGACGGTCGTTGAAGGCATAGAACTTGGAGTCATAGGAGCCAATGTAAACAGTGCCGTCGCTCCCGATGGCTGCCGAACCATATATTGAGTCACCTGCCGTATATTCCCACTTTAAAACCGCAATCCGGCGAACAGTATCGTCGAAGACGGCATAGACCTTGCCGTAAACGTCGCCGATGTAAATAGTGCCGTCATTGCCGATTGCAGCTGAAGAGCTGGCGATATCGCCGCTGCCATAGTCCCACTTGGGGCTGCCATCCGGGTTTAAGGCAAATAGTATATGTGGACCACTCTGGCAACCGACATAGATGGTGCCGTCATTACCTATCGCCGGCGCGGATACGACCGAGCCCGCGGTGTCAAAACGCCATTTCTGAACAGCTTTGTTGCCACTGTCAGTAATCGCGTATACATAGCCCCAATCCGAACCGATGTAAATAGTCCCGTCACTACCAATCGAGGGGGGAGAGGAGCGCAGGCTGCACGCAGCAGTGAAAGTCCACTTCAAGTCGGCGCTGGCGCCTTTGTCAGTCAGGGCAAACAAAGTGTTGTAAATACTGCCTATATAGATCGTACCATCGTTGCCAATGGCCGGAGCAGTATGGAGAAGTTGCCCGGTATTATAAGTCCATTTGACGCTTCCAGAGCTTCCGTGGTCGCTGAATGCATACAACAATCCTGCTCCGCCGCTGCCACTCTGACCACAATAGATTGTGCCGTCGTTACCAATCACAGGTGAACCGTTAAGGCTCAGGGCCGAGCAGAACCATTTGCGGGTGCCGTCCGGATTGTAGGCGTACAGCCCCCACGCTGATGCTACATAGATCGTGCCGTCGCTGCTGATGGCCGGGGAGCCGTCGACACTGTCTGTGGGACTGGCCCACTTGACACTGCCGTCCGGGTTAAAGGCATAGAGCTTACAACTGGAGTTATACGAATTTATGTATATGGTACCGTCGCTGCCGATGGCGGCGCTGCCCCTGAATTGACTGTCGGTGTCGTACGACCACCTCAGGACGTTGGTCTGTGTTCCCAGGTAAGGGCTCCGGCCGGTGTGGCCCTGGTCATGCTGGAACATGGGCCAGGCGGTGCTGGCCGGGCCTCCTCCAGAGGCATCCGCCAAGCAGGGTGCCATTGCTAACCCGGTCAGAAGCAATAACAACACAAGGAAATTTGGCCTGTGAAGCTTAGCGTTGTCTCTGTTATTCATCATTGTCCCCAACATACGGCTGAAATAGCACGCCCATATTTTCCATGGCAAACCATAACCATGATATAAAGTCGTCTAAATATAATCAACCCAATTCTATTTGTAAACGAAATCATTGATAGTGTGTTGATGTTCTATGATTTTGTCATCCCTTAACTGTTTAGTGAAAATGTCACCTTATGAGAGAAGAGGTGATATTGAACAAGAAAGAACAGAAAAGGGTTCGGGATCTATCCAGAATGGTTACTGTTTTAGCTTCAATGGTGGAGCTGAGGGGATTCGAACCCCTTACCTTCTGACTGCCAGTCAGACGCTCTCCCAATTGAGCTACAGCCCCATGACAGATGATTAATCTATCAAAAAGCAGCGATAAAGGCAAATCCCGCCCGTTCACTTCCTGCCGTAAATAATGCCGATGGAGCCCACCATGAAGGGCAACTTGAGCGGCCCGGGGATGAAGTCGGCGTTGCTGGTGTTCACAAAGCTGACATCATCCACACCCCAGCCTTTGATCTCCTCCAGCAACCCGTCCATATCGCCGTACAACTGCTTGACGGGAAACAGGTCCTGGAATGCGAAATGCCCGCCCTTCTTCACGGCCCTCAGCGCCTCCCTGACCACGTCCTTCTTATTCTTAGCATCCTTCACCTCGTGGAAGACCAAATTGCTTACGGCTGCATCGAATGCCCCGTCCTCGAAGGGCAGCGATGACGCGCTGGCTTTGAGGAATTTCACCCGGCCGGCCACGCCTTCAATCATCGCGTTCTTCTCACTGCAAGCCTGCGAATAGTCCCACGTTCCCTCCCAGTAGTCAATGCCCGTAATCTCTGCGCCCGGGTACTTTTTAGCCAGCTCAACCGCCAGCGCGCCGTTGCCGCAGCCGATGTCCAGCGCCGTTCCTTTACCATCCCACTCAAGCCTGTCCAGCACGAACCCGCGTACTCTGGCCTGTATGTTACCGCCGGCAGGCGAGAACTCGTAATAGGCGTAGCTGAAATAGGCGGCGATGATGATAAAGGGCAGGGCTACGATCAGGAAATAATACGAGAAGAAGCTGAGCGCCAGGAATATCATCGCCAGCACGCCGGGAAACCAGATCAGCCGCTTCGAGACCCAGTTGCCGTAATTAACTTTTGTTTCGTTTTTTGAAGATGATTTCATATATTCCTTCCATATTTAAATAACGCCGTACGGTTGCAGCGAGGTCGTCATAGGCCTTCTCCCGGTCCAGCGCGGCGCCCGCGGACATCGGCAGGTTGCGCAGCGAACACAGATTGTTGACCATCCCGCGCGTGAACTCATCGTTGTTGAAAAGCCCGTGCATGTAGCTGCCGAACACCAGGCCTGTCCGGTCGATGCCGCCCTCGCTATAGCTGGAGGGAGTATTGACGGACTCGGTGACCTTGAACACAAATCCAGATTCCTGTCCACGGCTGCGACCCATGTGTATCTCGTAGCCCGTTACCTCGACGCCTTTCATGCCGGCCAGCAGCCCCCTGCCGGCCTCGACCCTTCCCTTCACCTGCGAAGTGATCTTCCCGGACTCGAAGACGGTATCAAAATCCAGCAGCCCCAATCCCTCGGCCTCGGCTGTATCCGACTCGGCCTTCACAGGATCGGTGACCTTCCTCCCCAGCATCTGGTAGCCGCCGCACATGCCGAAGATGGGTGTGCCCGCCTTCGCCTTCTCGATGATTTTCTTCGCCAGACCGGTAAGGTGAAGAAACTGCAGGTCGGAGATGGTGCCCTTGGTGCCCGGCAGTATGATTAAATCGGGATCTCCCAGCTTCTCAATCGAGGCCACGTAACGCACGTTGCAGTAGGCATCCAGCGGGTCGAAGTCGTCGAAGTTGGATATATGAGGCAGACGTATGATGCAGACGTCGGGACATCCCTCCCGGAAGTGAGCGCGGCGCTCGTCCAGGTAGACCGAGTCCTCCTGCGCGACCGCCAGGTTGCGCATATAGGGGATGACGCCCAGCACGGGACGCCTGCATCTTTTCTCCAGGAAATCGATGCCGGGCTTAAGCAGCGATAAATCACCGCGGAACTTGTTGATGACCAGCCCCTTGATCCGGTTTCGCTGGCGCGGCGGCAGAAGCTGCAGCGTGCCCACGATGGAGGCGAAGACGCCCCCGCGGTCTATGTCAGCAACGAGGATGACCGGGGACCGGGCCAGCTCGGCGATGCGCATGTTGGCGATCTCCCTCTCCATCAGGTTGACCTCGGCCGGGCTGCCCGCCCCCTCGATGACCACCACGTCATAGGCTCTTTTCAATTTCGCCAGCGACTTCGAAATTATGGGCAGCAGTTTATGGTTGTCTTTGTAATACTCGGCGGCATCGGTCACGCTCTGCGCTACGCCCAGCACGACGACCTGCGAGGTGGCGTCGGCCTGGGGCTTAAGCAATACGGGGTTCATCTCCACTGTTGGTTCGATGCCCGCGGCCTCCGCCTGTACGGCCTGCGCCCTGCCTATCTCGCCTCCCTCCTTCGTTACAAATGAGTTGAGCGCCATGTTCTGGGACTTAAAGGGCGCCACGCGCCAGCCGTCCTGCTTGAGGATGCGGCAGAGCGCCACCACCAGGACGCTCTTGCCCGCGGATGAGGCTGTGCCCTGCACCATCAGGGTCCGGGCCGTCATGCGGCACCGCTCTGCTTTTTAGGGAACCACTCGTGTACCAGCGGACGGTACCAACGGTCCTTGCGGTACTCCGAGGCTATGAGAACGATGTCCAGCAGCCACCAGATGCCCAGGCCGCCCAGCGTTACCAGCTTGAGCCAGCCGGCCTTGTACCTGCCGATGTAAAACCTGTCCAGGCCAAACCAGCCCAGGAAGACGGCCAGCAGCAGGGCGATGTACCAGCTCCGGGGCGCGGGCGCCTTCGTCATAGCGGCAAATGTCCTCCCATCAGCCCGATCAGTGTGTGCAAACCATAATACCCGGCCACCGCCAGCAGCACGTTCTTGAGCGATTTGCCGGCCAGGCAGAGCAGGAAAAAACGCCACCAGCCAAAGTGCATCATGCCGGCGATGGCGGTGAAGGGGTAAAACAACGGGTTAAACAACGATGACATGATAAATACCGATATCGCGCCCCTGGTCTTGATCCAGGCCCTGAACCTGTCCATCACAAGGTGGTCCAGGGCATGGAAGGCCCTGGCGCTGCTTAATCCGGTCATATAGACTGCCATAGACCCCATGGCCTCCCCGGCGCCGGCGATCAGGCCGACCAGCAGCGGGTTGAGCACACCCCCCAGGGTGAAAACGATGATAAGGTTGGGCACGGGCACAAACAGGGTCACATCGGCCAGTAAGCTGACGATGAAAACGCCGATGTAACCGTACCTGGCGAACCTGACGAACTCCTGCCAGTAGACTAATACCAGTACGCAGAAGGCCACGGTCAGCACGAGCGAGACCGCCAGCAGCACGTAATCCCGCGCCGACCTGCGCGGCTGTACCTGTCCAAATACCATGGAGGAGTTGCTCAATTACCTCGCAGCCCTGCCCCTCTTTTTCTTCCTGGTACCGGCAGGCGACTCTTCCTCGCCGGAGTCGCCGGGCTCGCCGGCGACATTCCCGATCACGCTGAACGCCAGCGCGTCCCTGTCGACCCAGACCTTGACATGGTCGTTGTCCCTGACCTCGCCCGAGATGATCTTGCTGGAGAGCGGGTTCTCGATGTAGCGCTGGATGGCCCGCCTCAGCGGACGCGCCCCGTACTCGGGATCGTATTCCTTGCGGAAGACCCACTCTTTGGCCTCGTCCGTCAGCTCCAGCACGATGCCGCGGTCGGCCAGCAGCTTGTCGACTTCCTTCACCAGCAGGTCGATGATCTGCTTGAGGTTGGCCTCATTGAGCGGATGGAAGATGATGATCTCGTCTATCCTGTTGAGGAACTCGGGACGGAAGGTCTTCTTGAGGTCGCCCTCAAGCACCACCTTGAGCCTGTTCCACTCATCCTTCTCTTCCTTGTTCTGCTTGTCCGGCGGCACGTTGAATCCGATCAGCCTGTGCGCCTGCTTGCGGAACTCCTGCATGCCCAGGTTGGATGTCATGATGACCACGGTCTCCTTGAAGTTGACCGTGCGGCCGTGGCTGTCGGTCAGACGTCCGTCCTCCAGTATCTGTAAAAGTATATTGAACACGTCGGGATGAGCCTTCTCGATTTCATCGAAGAGTATCACGCGGAAGGGACGCCTGCGCACGGCCTCCGTCAACTGACCGGCATCGTCGAACCCGATATACCCGGGGGGAGCGCCGATCAAGCGCGACACGGTGTGCTTCTCCATGTACTCGGACATGTCGACGCGGATCATGGCGTCCTCGTCGTCGAAGAGGAACTGCGCCAGCGCCTTGGCCAGCTCTGTCTTGCCCACGCCCGTGGGACCCAAAAAGATGAAGCTCCCGATGGGCCGGCGCGGGTCCTTGAGCCCGGCGCGCCCGCGCCTGACGGCCTCGGACACGGCGGCGATGGCCTCCTGCTGGTCGACGATGCGCTCGTGCAGGCGGTCCTCCATGTGCATCAGCTTCTCAGCCTCGCTCTCCTTCATGGTGGAGACGGGCACGCCCGTCTGCCTGGCCACCAGCTCGGCGATGGTCTCGTCATCGACCTCGTTGTCCAGCTTCTTCTCGGCCATCCATTTGTCCTTGGCCTTTTTGCTGTCCTCCTCTATGCGCATCCGCTCTGCCTTGATCTCAGCCGCCTTCGCATACTCGGCGCGCTGCGAGGCCGCAGCCTCCTCCTCGGTAAGCAGCTGGACCTTCTGCTCCTGCTGCTTTATCTCGGGGGGAAGGCTCTCCATGTCGATGCGCAGCTTGCTGGCCGCCTCGTCGATCAGGTCGATAGCCTTGTCAGGCAAAAAGCGCTCGGTAATATAGCGCTTGCTCAGCTTTACCGCCGCCTCGATGGCGGAATCGGAGATCTTAACTTTATGGTGCGCCTCGTAGCGCGGGCGCAGACCCTTCAGCATCTGGATGGTGGCCTCCACGCTGGGCTCGCCCACGAAAACCGGCTGCAGGCGGCGCTCCAGCGCCTTGTCGGGCTCGATATGCTTGCGGTACTCGTCAAGCGTGGTGGCGCCCACGCACTGGAGCTCGCCGCGGGCCAGCGCCGGCTTGAGCATGTTGCTGGCGTCGATGGCGCCCTCGGCCGCCCCCGCTCCCACCACGGTGTGCATCTCATCTATAAACAATATGACGTCGCCTTTGGACTGCCGCACCTCATCCATGACCGCCTTGAGCCGCTCCTCGAACTCTCCGCGGAACTTGCTGCCGGCCACCAGGGCACCCATGTCCAGCGCGATCACCCTGCGGCCCTTGAGCGAATCGGGCACGTCGCCCGCCACGATCTTGAGCGCCAGTCCCTCGGCCACCGCCGTCTTGCCCACGCCGGCCTCGCCGATGAGGACGGGGTTGTTCTTGGTGCGGCGTATCAGCACCTGCATGACACGCTTGATCTCGTCGTCACGCTCGATAACCGGGTCTATCTTGCCCTGGCGCGACAGCTCGGTCAGGTCGCGCCCGTACTTTTCCAGCGACCTGTACTTGGTCTCGGCACGCGGATCGTCCGCGCGGTGGCTGCCGCGTATGCTCAGCAGGGCCTGGTAGATCTTCTCCTGGTCTATGCCGAACTCCTTGAGTATGCCGACCGCATCTCCGCTGCCCTCGCTGGCGATGGCGATCAGCAGGTGCTCAACACTCACATACTCGTCGTTGAGCCGGTCGGACTCCCCCACCGCCGCCTGCAGCACCTGGGCCACGCGCGGCGTGGGATAGATCTGTATGCCGCCGATGGCCGTCTTGGGCTGGTCGGCTATCTTGGGATAGTTGTCCAACACGTCGCTGACGCGCTTCTTCATGGCGGTGACGTTTACATTCATCTTCTTGAGTATCTCGGCCGCCAGGCCCTTCTGCTGCTCAAGCAGCGCCAGGAAAATGTGCTCAACGTCCCACATGGAGTTGCGGAAGCGGCTGACAAGCTGCTGCGAAGCCCCCAGCACCTCCTGGGCCTGCTCTGTAAATCGTTCCTGTCTCATATTTTATTTATTGACGGCTGTTTCCTCGGCGATCAGTTTATCGCGGTAAGCGAGGACAAGGCTGCAGTCCGGGCCCTGGCAAGCGGCGATCTTTGTCCCGATACCCCGGTCAACCCTTTTCTGCGGATTGTCCGCGGCCGCCAGCTTATACCTGCTGCACCAGGTGCACGAATACGTCCAATCCCCGTGCACCATCACGGTGACATAATCGTCCACCCTGTCGCAGGATATGGTGGTGGCGGTTATCTGCCAGCCGGCCGGCTTGCGGCCCGTGCCTGTATCAGCCATCCTTAACCTCCTGTTTTGTTTTTCTTTTTGCCGGGGCCGCCTTCCCATAGCTTCGCAGCTCGGCCTCAAGCCTGTCGATCCTGTGCTGCATCTCAGCCACCCGCTCGCTCAGCCTGAATATGACCTCGACGCCGGCCATGTTGATGCCCATGTCCTCCATCAGCACCTTGATATGGCGCAGTCGCTCGATCTCGGCCTCGGAGTAATAGCGGATGTTGCCACCCGAACGGTAGGGCTTGACCGCACCCAGCTTCTCGTAATAGCGCAGGGTATGTACCTCGCAGCCCAGTATCCTGGCTGCGATGCTGATCACGTACTTGGGTTCATTAATTTCTCGAGGCATTTTATCTTATCACCTCATAGATTCAACATCAATATCAACCGGCCCTCATCGACCTGAACTGCTCAAAGAGGGCCCGCTCCTTATCGCTAAGGTTGGTGGGGAGCACCACCGCCACCCTGGCCAGCATATCCCCGCGGCTGGTGTCGCCCAGGCGCGGCATGCCCTGCCTGGCCAGCTTGAATATCTTGCCGTTCTGCGTCTCCGGCGGTATCCTCAAAGCCAGCTTGCTGCCTTTGAGCGTGGGCACCTGCGCCTCACCGCCCAGCACGGCCGCAGCCAGCGATACCGGCACGTCCACCAGCAAATCATCGCCCTCGCGCTTGAACATGGGGTGGGGAGCTACCTTGATGACCAGGTAGAGGTCGCCGGGCGACCCGCCCATGCCCTGCTCACCCTCACCGGCGACGCGCACCTTGGAGCCGTCCTTGACGCCCGCGGGTATCTTGACCTCCAGCCTGCGCGGCTTGATCACCCTGCCTGCGCCGCGGCAGGTCTGGCAAACGCCGCTCTTGGTGCGTCCCATGCCCTGGCAGGCCGGGCAGGCCTGCTGCGACTGCAGCTCCATCACGCGCCTGGTGCCGTTATAGGCCTCCTCCAGCGTGACCTCGACCGGATGCTCGATGTCCTGGCCCCGCCTGGGCGCACGCCTGCCGCCCGCCCGGGCCCCCCCACCAGTCCCAAAACCTTTGAACAGGCTCTCGAACACCTCACTGAGGTCGCCCATGTCGGAGGTCTCGTATGTGGTAAACGGGGCGCCACCACCACCACGCCCGTAGGTCCCGTACTGCTGCTGCGCCTGCTGCTGCCGGGCGCGGGCGAAGGCTTCCGCATTCTCGTAGTCAGACCCGTACTGATCATACTTCTTGCGCTTGCCCGCGTCGGACAGCACCTCAAAGGCCTCGTTGACCTCCTTGAACCTGCCCTCAGCACCCTTGTCACCGGGATTAACGTCCGGATGGTACTTGCGCGCCAGCTTTCGGTAGGCCGCCTTCACATCCTTGTCGGGGGCATTCCTGGGTATGCCGAGTATGCTGTAATAATCTTTTCCTGCCATCTTTTCACCCCGGCCATAATTATAGATATATGGGCGGAACTCTGTCAAAATTGGTCAAATAATTCTAATATATTTAATTATACTACTTGACAAATTATTTTATGAATTATATAAATTATTGCGAAGACAGGCAAAGCCGGGGCTAAAAAGCTTGAGATAAAAGAGGTCAAGGCCTAACTGTCATGGTGGGCCCCGCTCAAAGGACCGATGATCTCAAGCAACTGGCCGAGCATCCAGGCTGTGGCGCCCCAGATGAAGCGGCCGTTGAGCTCGTAAGAAAACATCTCTATTCTGGCATCGCCGAAGGTATAATTCTCCGATTTTCTAACCGCCTTGTTCAGCAGGTCGTCCAGGGTCAGGGAGAAGACCTCTTCGACTTCGAACTTATCGAGCTTAAAATCATAGGGGCAGGGTATAATCCCCACGAAAGGCACTATATGATAGAGTGAAGTGATCGTGGCGGCATCGTCCATCTCACCCAGTATCTCGACGTCGGACTCTTTCAGCCCGATCTCCTCTCGGCTCTCCCGCAGCGCCGTCTCCAGTATGGAACGGTCCCCTTCGTGATGCCCGCCGCCGGGGAAGGATATCTGCCCCTTGTGATGGTGGAGGCGGTCCGTCCTCTTGGTGAACACTATGTGGCACCTGCCGTCCTTCTCAAACAGCGGGATCAGCACGGCCGACCTGGTGAGACCGTCGGTGCTGATGGTCCTCTTCTCACGCGCGGCCAGCGCCCGCCTGATCTGCTCTTTCATGGGTTTTTACATCATACATCCGATGTCGAATGGCTACAAGTCATGCCGTCCGGCTGCAATTTGGGACCCTTTCCGCCATACCCGTAGCTAAAATTTGATTAGTCAAACTCGGTTTGTTTATACTGTTTAATTGAGGTTTTTTAAATATGGCTCCCGCTAAAGACTATTACTCGATACTGGGACTCCCGCGCAACGCCACGGACGAACAGCTGAAAAGGGCCTACCGCAAGATGGCCATGGAATACCACCCGGACCGCAACGGCAGCCCCGGCGCCGACGAGAGGTTCAAGGAGGTCAACGAGGCCTACGAGGTGCTCTCGGACGCCGACAAGCGCGCTTACTACGACCGCACAGGCCGTTCACCGGGCAACGGCGGCGACAGCATGGGTTTCGACTCCTTCGAGTTCGGAGGCCTGGGAGATATATTCGAGGCCTTCTTCGGCGGCGCCTCCTCCACCGCACAGAGGCGCTCGCCGCACAAGGGACAGGATATCGGCTTCAGGGTCTCGCTGTCCTTCGAGGATGCTTACTCGGGCACGAGCAGGGAGGTTGAGATCAGCCGCGTCGAGATCTGCTCGGTCTGCAAGGGTATCGGCTGCCGCCCCGGCACCAACCCCGAGAAATGCCCGGACTGCAACGGCGCCGGCCAGGTGCGCCGCACAGCGCAGAGCATCTTCGGGCGCTTTGTGCAGACCGCCACCTGTCCGAACTGCAGCGGACAGGGCACCGTGATCAAATCGCCCTGCACGCAGTGCCGCGGGCAGGGCAGGGAAAGGATCAAGCGCAAGCTTCATGTCAATATACCGGCCGGGGTCGACGAGGAAAGCCAGATGAGGATGCAGCACGAGGGCGAGGCCGGCTACTACGGCGGCTCGCCCGGCGACCTTTACCTGCGATTTGAAATCAAGCCGCACAAGTTCTTCATCCGCCGACAATCGGATATAGTGATGGCCCTCCCCCTCAACTTCGCGCAGGCCGCGCTCGGATGCACGGTGGAAGTGCCCACCATGGAAGGGGTTTTCAGCCTCAAGGTGCCGCCCGGCACACACCACGGCAAGGTCTTCCGCATCAAGGAAAGAGGGTTCCCGCGCCTCAACTCACGGGGACGAGGCGACCAGCTTGTGATAACCAGGCTGATTACGCCCGAAAAGCTGGACCACCGCCAGCGTCAAATTCTTGAGGAGCTCTCGGCCAGCCTGCCGAAGTCTGAAGTGTACGCCCGCCCGGGCGAAGATATGCTGCAGCATCTGGACTGAGGTCAGCCCTTTTATCCGGGCTTACCCGTTTCTACCGGTTTGCCCTGCCCGCCTTATCGCCCAGCTTGAGCTCGGTGCCGGCCTGCAGACGCGTGATGTTGGTGCGGTGCTGGTAGATGATGAGTCCGGCCGCCACCATGCCATAAAGCGCGTAAAGCGGGACCACCACGGCCAGTATCGCCAACACGACCATGGCCAGCAGCACGCAGAGTGACGCCAGCATCGATCCCAGAGATACATACCTGGTAATCAGTATCACAATGATGCCGGCTGCCAGGCCGACCAGGGCCACCATCCAGTTGATCACGAGCAGCCCGCCGATGAAGCAGGCCACCCCTTTGCCGCCCTTGAACCCGATATAGGCCGACCAGTTGTGCCCGACCATGACCATGATGGCGGCCAGACACTGGGCGGACTGTACGTGAATGTCATGTCCGGCTACGATAAAAGCATCGTTGCCCACGATCAACATGCTGAGCCAGACCGCCAGCACGGCCTTCCCCAGGTCGAGCAGCGCGGTCAACAGCCCCAGCTTTGTCCCCAGCGTGCGAAAGACATTGGTGGCGCCTATATTCCCGCTGCCGTGCTGCCTGATATCCACATGGGCTATGTTTTTGCTGATGATCAGCCCGAAGGGGATGGCGCCCAGCAGGTAGGCGATCACGGCTATAGCGAGGTATTTAAAGACTAATATCACGAGATTATTCCTCCGGTTTTACTTGACCTCCGGGAGGCCTTTTTGAACAGCAGCCTGAGCGACGTGCCGTAGAAACCGAACGTCTGGCGCAGCCTGTTCTCCAGGTAGCGCTCATATGAAAAATGCACCAGCAGCGGGTCGTTCACCAGGAATGTGAAGGAGGGCGGGTTGACTCCGCCCTGGTAAGCCCTGAACACCTCCAGCCTTTTGGTGCCGCGCGGGGGCGGGGCGTGCGCAGCCACCGCCTCTTTGATCAGCTTGTCGATAACATCGTCGGGCAATAATTTCTGCCTCTCGTCCCAGGCCTCCATGGCGACCGGGATTATATTTTTCACACCCAGGCCGGTGAGGGCGGAGACAAACAGTATGGGGGCGTGCGCTATGAACTTCATGCGCTTGTCCACGGCAGCCACGTAGTCGTCCCTGGCATCCGGGTCCGCCAGGTCCCACTTATTGACCACCAGCACGATGCCCTTGCAGGCTTCCTTGATATAGCCCGCCACATGCGTATCCTGCGCCGTGATGAACTCCGTGGCGTCCATGACCAGCATGGCCACGTCGCAGCGGTTGATGGCGCGCAGGGAGCGCACCAGGCCGTAATACTCCAGCCCCAGGCCCGCCTTGCCGCGCTTGCGTATTCCGGCCGTGTCGATCAGCACGACCTCACGCTCACCGTATTTGACCACGGTGTCCGTGGCGTCCCTGGTCGTGCCGGCCGTGGAATCCACTATGGTCCTCTCGGACCCCGCGACGGCGTTGACGATCATGGACTTGCCCACGTTGGGCCGGCCGACGATGGCCAGCCCCGGCCTTCCCGTCCCTTCCACGGCTTTGACCTGCGGAGGCAATTTGGCAACCATGGCTTCCAGCAGCTCATGGATGCCGCGGCCGTGGTGGGCGCTGATGGGCAGGGGGTCGCCCAGCCCGAGCTGGTAGAACTCCGCAGAGGAGCTCCTCAGCCTCTCGGTCTCGGCCTTGTTGGCGGCCAGCACCACCTGCTTGCCCAGCCTGCGCAGGTCGCCGGATATCTCAAAGTCGGCGGCGATCAGCCCGTCCCTGGCATCCACCACGAAAATAATAAGGTCTGATTCTGCGATGGCCGCCTGCACCTGCTTCTTCACCTTGCGGCCCATCTCGGATCCGGGCACGGGCTCAAGCCCGCCGGTGTCGATCAGCGTGACCTCGTAATCGAGCACGCTGACATCGGCAAAAATGCGGTCCCGCGTGGTGCCCGGCAGGTCCTCCACGATGGCTATGGGAGCGCCGGCGATGCGGTTAAACAACGTGGACTTGCCCACGTTGGGCCGGCCGACGATGCTGACTATGGAATTCATTTGTGCGCAACCATTCTAGTTCATGTGGCGATATAACTTAATACGTAACACTACGGAGATCGGCGCCCGTCCGGGCCTATTTATATAGCTCGGCCAGCAGCGTGCGTTGAAGGTGCAGGCGGTTCTCCGCCTGGTCGAAGATGACTGAGCGGTATTTATCGATAATTCCTACCGCCACCTCATCACCATGGTGGGCGGGCAGCGGATGCATGACGATGGCGTCCTTTTTTGCATATGACATCAGCTTCTCGTTGACCTGGTAGCCGGCAAAGGCGATGCAGCGCTGCTCGTACTCCTCCTCCTGCCCCATGCTCGTCCACACGTCTGTGTAAACGATATCGGCGTCAGTGGCCGCCATGGGAGGCTCTTCGAGCAGCATAATGTGGCTGTCAGTCTTCTCGGCGTATTTGTTGGCGATCAAAAGGATTTTATCCCTGAGGCTGTACTCCTGCGGCGACGCTATGATGAAGTTGATGCCCACCATGGAACAGGCCAGCAGCAGCGAATTGGCCACGTTGTTGCCGTCCCCGATAAAGGCAAGGTTGAGACCCTTGAGCTTGCCCTTTCGCTCGTAGATGGTGGCGAGGTCGGACAGCGCCTGGCAGGGATGCTCCCAGTCCGACAGCGCGTTGATCACGGGTATGCTCGCATATTCGGCCAAAGTCTCAAGCGTGTGGTGCAGGAAGGTGCGTGACACGACGCCCTGCACGTAGCGGCTGAGGACGTGGGCGACATCGGGCACCGACTCTCGCTTGCCCAGCCCGACCTCGTCGGGGGACATGTAGATGGCGTAGCCGCCCAACTGGTGAACGGCCAGCTCGAAGCTCATCCTGGTGCGCAGGGAGGGCTTTTCAAAAAGCAGGGCGATGTTCTTGCCGGCCAGCAACTGCGGCCATGACTCTTTCTTGGATTTAACCGCCTGTTTTACCAGCTGCTCGACTTCAACCGGCGTGAGATCAGCCACCGACAATATATCCCGTTTAGCCAATATGCAGTCACTCCTTTACAGACTATTGGTATATTATAACAGCCGGAATGAAACAGTGCTCGCGGGGAGTCTCGCACCCCGGGTTTTGTAACCGCATTTCAGCGGGCTATACTTATTGCAGCGGAGGTTTGATATCCAATCGTGCAGTACAACAAGCTGACCCCGGACGAGGAGAGGGTGATCCTGCGCAGGGGCACCGAGCCGCCCTTCAGCGGTGAATACGACATGCTGTTCGAGGACGGCGTCTACGTCTGCCGCAGGTGCAATGCACCGCTCTACCGGTCGTCCGACAAATTCCATTCCGGCTGCGGCTGGCCGAGCTTCGACCAGGAGATAGCGGGAAGCGTCAAACACACGCCCGACGCGGACGGCATGAGGACCGAGATCACCTGCGCCGCCTGCGGCGGTCACCTGGGCCATATCTTCAGCGGCGAGCGCCTGACGCCCAAAAACACCAGGCACTGCGTGAACTCCCTCTCGCTTCGCTTCGTGCCGGGCAAAAAAGACGCCGACGGCTGAGACCGCCGGACGTCGATCACATGTCATCGCGGGTGAGCGCGTACAGCAGTGAATCGATGACCTTGCCGTCCTTGGTGATGTTCTTCACCAGCCGTCCCTCAAGCCTGAACCCGTTCTTCTCCAGGACACGCGCAGAGCGGGGGTTATACTCGAACACGTTGGCCTGCAGGCGCACCAGGTCCAACTCCCCGAAGCCAAAGTCGACTATTGCGGCCAGTGCGGCCGTGGCGATGCCTTTGCCCCAGTAAGGTTCCCCCAACCAGTAGCCCACATCGGCCGTCCTGCGGTATATGTCTTTCTGCAACTTCAGCCCGATCCCCCCGATGGCCTCCTCATCCGTAGCAATGGCGAAATTGGTCACGGGCCTGGCCGAGGCCGTGACTATCCAGGCCCTGGCGTCCGCCGCCGTATAGGGATGCGGAAAGATGTCATCAAGGTTGACCCAGACCCGGCGGTTGTCGGCGTATTTAACCAGGGCCGCCTCGTCCGAGGGCGTCCATTCCCTGATGATATATTCCCCGAACTTAATATTCATAGACATTCCCGCCTGCTGCAGCGTGAGGACTCAACGGCAGCGCTATTATAAGTCTACATTGTATCCCAATTTCGCCCCGTGCCATAGGGCGGTTTAATGATATAATTGGCGTTAAGACTGCGGTAATGCAGGTGGGTACGGGTGATGTCTAAAGAAAAGCCCCTCCTTATTCTCTTCGATGGAAATGCGCTGGTGCACCGCGCGTTCCACGCGCTGCCGCCCCTGTCCATCACAAAGACGGGGGAGATGGTCAACGCGGTCCAGGGCTTTGCCAGCACGCTGCTCAAGCTGCTGCGTGAGAATAAGCCCGACTACTGGGCGATCGCCTTCGACCGCCATGCCCCCACCTTCCGTCACGAGATGTTCGAGGACTACAAGGCGCAGCGGCCGAAAACGCCGCCCGAGCTGGTCACGCAGATTGAACGCGTACACCAGCTCGCCGGGGCCTTCAACCTGCCCGCCTTTGAGATGGACGGCTTCGAGGCCGACGACATCATCGGCACCATCAGCACACAGGCGGTTGCGAAGGGCGTAGATACGCTGATCGTCACCGGCGATAACGACATGCTGCAGGTGGTGCAGCCGGGCGTGCGTGTCATGTCCCCGCGGCGCGGCTTCGCGGACACGGTGGTCTACGACGAACCCGCCGTTAAGGAGAAATATGGGCTGGAGCCCGCGCAGCTCATCAGCTACAAAGCCCTGGTGGGCGACGTCTCGGACAACATACCCGGCGTCAAGGGCATCGGCGATAAAACGGCCGTCAAGCTTCTGCAGCAGTTCACCGACCTTAAGGGGATATACAGCCACATCGACCATGTCGAGCCGGAGAGGATACGCAACCTGCTGCGGGATAGCCATGAGACGGCTATGCAGAACGAAAAACTCGCCGCCATAGTCACCGATGTGCCCGTACCCTTCGACATCGACGCCTGCAGGGTCAGCTCGTACGACCGCAACAGTGTGGTGGAGTTGTTCCGCGAGCTGGGCTTTTCGGCCATGCTGTCGCGCCTGCCCGAGGAGATCGGCGAGACGACGTCGCCGGCGGCCGCTCCCAGACAGGAGCCCGCCAGGGCCGGCTACGTGATAGTGGATTCAGCGCAGAAGCTGGACGAGCTGGCGCTGCGCTTATCCTACGCCGGGACTTTCGCAGTCTCGGTGGTGCCGGGCGGCGACAATGCCATGCAGTCCGGGCTGGTCGGCATCGCAATCTCACCGGCCCGCGGCGA
>Ga0268276_1001330_pt1 | contig 24836 bp, 21 predicted proteins | sample saktaG_4_FD_190145 | JGI IMG/M metagenome (GOLD analysis project Ga0268276, IMG submission 190145) | Saline water microbial communities from Sakinaw Lake, British Columbia, Canada - sak_2010_1_5_45m | ecosystem: Environmental > Aquatic > Non-marine Saline and Alkaline > Saline ... | reverse complement strand
CCTTGTTACCAAGACGCCGCTCCCTTGAACTACCGGGGTGACTCGGACAATTCCCCGGACGGGACTTTAACCCGTTAGATCAAACAGTTGTTACTGCGTACGGTCAGGCTTTCCTTATTGTCGTTAAATGCGGTTTACGGTTCGCGGTTTACGGTTTAACCAGATACAGCTCCGCCCTCTGGATTACATCATTGGTCCAAGGGTCAAACCTACACTTTTCACAGTTTGCACCAAGTTCTGGGGTCAAACCTACACTCTTCACAGTTTGTGTCTGGGTACACGAGGATCCAGGGGTCAGGCCCTTACACTTGACAAACTTGTCAAGTGTCAATTCCAGACCCCTTCCTCTCAGTGTCAATTCCAGACCCCTTCCTCTCAGTAGTCCTGCACATCGGCGGGAATCCCGATTTCCATGACCTCTCTTTTTAACTGTCCAATTTCTTCTTCCAGTTGTTCGTATTCTTCCATCTTCCTTTTCAGAAAATGGTAGGTGATTCTTGCTTTTTCCTCAAAACCATGTGGAGTCAAAAGATATATATAAGCGTATTTGTTGTTGGCGTTTTTGAAATTGCTTGCCTTGATGAAACCTTTATCTATCAGGGCCTTGATCAGGAAGTTGATCTTGCCCAGGCTGATACCGAGCCTTGCCGAAAGCTCACGCTGAGTCATTTCGGGAGTTTTTTTGATTTCCCGGAGTAGTTTGATGACTTCTTCGCTTTCAAGGTTGGCTGTTTGGGGGTCAGGCATGCGTTGCTTCTTTCTGTTCATTTCGTGAACGCTGGGGTGACATTAATAAAATGTCATTGGGAAGTCAAGTAGAAATTGCTGTCTGGTCTGTCAAAAACCATCCGCCCGGATTTCCTGTGAAATAGGGGGAGTATACTTAATCCTGCGAAAAAGAACTGTTCGGATCACAAGATAAAAGCGAATTAAGTATACAATAACGACAATAAGGAAAGCCTGACCCCGTCAGCTAATCTCTTTTGGTGCATTCCTTATGTATTCGATGAAGAAGGCGAGGAAGATGAGCATGAACAGTGCTACAACTCCGGCAAGGAGGACGATCTGTTTCTTTTTGGGCTTGACCGGGTGCAGCGAGACCTCCGGCTCCTGGATGATTTGTATATTGCTGATCAGTTCCTTTTCCAGATCCAGTGCGTTTATCTGGGCATTAATATAAGCAATTTTAGCTTGCAGCCCTTCCGTCTTGTTTAGATTAAGCCTCTCTATCCCCGTTTTGATATCATCTATTTTTTTACTCGACCCATCAAGTTCGGCCTCTATTTTTTTCTCCCTGGTCCCCAGGTCATAGACCTGGTTGCTCAACTGGTTGAAGTAGGCCACGTTCTGCTGGATCGTAGTGGAATAGAGGAGGAGGGATATATCCCTGTCCGGGGTTTTGTCTTTCAGGAGGGCGTCTCTCTGTTGCACAATCTTTTCCGTATTTTCTTTAACTCCCTTTAGCTCTTCCAGCAACTCTCCCTTCCTCTGCCTGATATTCTCAAGGGTTGCCTGCTGTAGCCTTATATCATTCCGTGTTTTTTCGATTTCACTCAACTCAAGTTTAATCTGCTTGTCTATATCTTTCCTCTCCGTTTTGATCTTACTGATCTCGTTTTGCTCCATAAATACCTGCTTGTCGTAATCCCCTTTTCTCTGTTCAACGATTTTCCCGTAATCGCTGGAAAGGAGGCCGACCATCTGTCTGACGACCTTCACCCCGAGGTCTGTGTCCCCCTCCTGCCACTGGGAAGTTATCTTTACCGCGTTTGACCCTTTGGAAACAGTGGATTTGAACCCGACCCTGGTCTTCAGTGTATCCAGGTGCAGCGCCTCTTCCACCTTTCTATTGTAGATCCCTTCGCTTATCTTTCCGCTTATATTCGCCACGGAGTCGATATACATAAAGCCTCCGTCAGCCTTAATTCCGGCAATGCCCGGCTCGATCACCGTGGAAATTTCATAGATCCTCGGCATCTGGAGGCTTATGACGGCCGCTATGATGGCGCAGACAAGTGTGCCGGCTACGATGAGCCATTTCCACTTCCACAAAACGCGGAGATAGTCGATAAGGTTGATCTCGTCTTCTTCGTAACGGGGATAATTGCCCGGATACGGATTCTGCCCGGATTCTTTACCTTCCATAATGAAACCTCCTGTGCGTAAATGGGGACAGCGCCCTATTTCAGAACTTATTGAATTTAGTGGATTCCGCCCCGGTTTTCACCGGGGTGACGCGCCGGAATCCGGAATGACGAAAAATGGTATTTTATGACTTTTTACAAACGCATCAACACTAAAGAGTCACAGGGCGAAAGTCAAGAAAAAAGCCGGGCATTAAATGGTGGCATCTTCCAACAGTTTTATATAAAATACCTCATTCCCGATACTCCAAAATATATACCGAAGAAGACAAGCATCACGGCACAGGTACCTATAATTCCACGATATATCCTGTCGCTTATATGCTTCCTCCCCCGCGAAACAAGCAGTGACACGGCGCTGTACCACAGTAGATCAGCCAGTATGTGTCCCGCGAAGAAAACCGCCACGCCGATGAATCCCAATTTCATCGAGATGATGACATAACCCAGGCCGATTGTCGCCCACCATATTATCCAGTATGGGTTTGCCAGACTCGTCAGGATACCCGCTATTATGGGTCCGCCACGGGCGCTTTTCCCGATTGAGAGATCAAGCCTGATCTGTCTTATATCTTTCAGCATATCAAAAGATATACAGAGCAGGACAGAGCCTCCCGCTATCCCGACAATTCCCAGTAACGCGGGGTTATTGATCAAGTCCGCAAATCCCAGGACAAGGAGCACAAGCAGCAATATTTCAAGAACAGCATGACCGAGGACTATCAAGGGGCCGGCGATAAAACCTCTTTTCGTGCTTTCACTGATGGTTAGCGTCAGTACCGGTCCGGGCATTATCGCGCCCGACAGCGCGATGATGAAAGATGATATGAATATGGCTGTCAGCTTCTCCAAGTTTCAGTTTTTCTCCGGATATTTTTGACTTAACGGCCCGGATTATGTAGTATCACTCTCCAGTGGAGGATGCCAGACAAAATGAATGAAAAGCCCGCGAGCATTCGCGTTTTTAGCATTGTATCCGTCCTGTTTTTGTGTGTGTTTCTGTGGGCGAGGCCATGCCCCCTGCGGGCCGCTACGCCGGATCTTTATTCGCCGGAAGACGGTCGGGTGAGACTGCTCGAAGACAGGGAATATTTCCCCGCGTTTATGAAGGCAATTGACGGCGCGAAAAGCGAGATTGTCATGTCGTTCTTCCTGTTCAAGACAAATGGCTACAGCACGAGTTACACGGACAGGGTCCTCGCCGGGCTCGTCCGCGCGGCCGGACGGGGGGTAAGGGTAAAGATTATTCTTGAGGGGAATGACGGCTCAAGGGATTCCCTGGCCGATAAAAGCAACAGGGAGACGGCCACGAGACTGAAAGGAAAGGGTATCGATGTACTTTTTGATGCTCCGCGCGTCACTACTCACGTGAAGGTAGCCGTGATCGACAAAAGATATATATTCCTTGGAAGTCACAATTTGACAAACTCCGCGCTCAAGTATAATCATGAACTGTCTGTTTTTATTGATTCCCCACCACTGGCGGTGGAAACACTGAGGTATATCAACTCACTGTACAAATGAGATTATGATGAAAAGGCAACAAAAGATATTGTGCGCCCTGTGCGTCGTGCTGATGCTGTTTGCCGCCGGATGCGCGAGGGCTCCCGTGGGGGAAATCCCCCGGCCCATTCCCGAGGGGATGCCGGCGGGGGAAAGAGAATCACTGCTGGGCGATAACCTTGCAAAGGCAGGCCAAAACAGGGTGGCATTCGACTGGTACATGAAGGCACTGAAGAGCAGGCCGGATGCAAAGCTTGAAAAATCTGTAAAAGAGAAGATCGAAGGCATTATCGCCGATGGGCTGTCACTCGATCAGCTTAAAGAAGTAAAAAAGGATTACTGGTGGGGATACCCCTCGGGGCATCTTCTCTACGCGCTCGCAGTGGCATCTTACGATATCAGGGATATTGAGAAGGCCACTGAATATCTGGACAGGTTTCTCTCCGGTTACAGGGGACATCCCCTGTTCGAAAAGGGGGAGGCCCTGCGCCGGAGAATTGCCGCCATTAAGCTGGTAAACCGATACGCGGTCGGGTGTGTTCTTCCCCTTACCGGAAAGTATGCCACCTATGGAAACCGGGCGCTTGATGCCGTTATTCTCGCTTCCGGCATATTCGACCCGGACCGGAGAAGTCCCATACAGCTCTTCATAGAAGACTCGAAGGGTGATCCAGACACGGCCAGGGAAGCGGTAAGAAGGCTGGCCAATGAGCATCATGTTGTCGGCATAGCAGGTCCCCTCAGAAACGCGGCGGCCTTTGAAGCAGCCAAAGAGGCTCAGGCGCTGGGCGTCCCCATAATAACCCTGACCCAGAGAAAAGATATTGCTGAGACAGGTGATTATGTTTTTCGATATTTTCTTACCGGCGATATGCAGACAAGAGCGCTTGTCGCGTATTCCATCCACAATCTCGGCATAAATAATTTCGCCATCCTGTACCCTGACGATAACTACGGAACAGAAATGATGACCCTGTTCTGGAATGAGGTGCTGCGGCAGGGGGGGGAGATACGCGGGGTGGAGTCATACAGTGGTAAGCAGACCGACTTCGGTAAGGAAATAAAGGCGTTAACCGGGTTGAACTTTTCTGAAGAGGATGAGGCGTCAGGAGAAAAACCCATTCCGATCGTGGATTTTGACGCGCTCTTTATACCGGACTCCTGTTTCATCGCGAGCATGATAGCCCCCCAGCTGGCCTTCTACGATATAACCGGCGTGCAACTCCTGGGAACAAACATCTGGAATTCTCCGGATATCCTGAAGAAGAACAGCGAGTATCTTGAAGGGGCGATCTTTACCGACTGCTTTTTCCTGGGCAGCGCCCGCCCGGAGGTCAGGGATTTCATAGATCGTTTTTATGTCGCGTGCGGCAGGGAACCGGGCAATATGGAGGCGCTCGCGTACGACGCTACAAGAATAATGGCAGATCTGATAACAGGGAATGACGTAGAGACCAGAGATGATATGAAAGACGGTCTCTCGCGCGTCGAGGATTATCCCGGCATAACAGGAATGACTTCATTTTCCGGAACAGGAGACGCGGAAAGACCCCTCCACATACTCACGCTGATGGATGGTGAGATTGTTCAGATAAGATAGTCCTATTCCACGCCCGTCGGTATAAGACACATAAAGCGAAAAACTCCTTCGCCTTTATTTATCAGACAGTGTTCCTCACCGGGCGGGATGAAGATGGTGGTCCCTTCCCCCACAGGGGTTTCATCTCCGGCGCTGTCCCTGGCCGCGGCCTTCCCCTTCAGCACAAATACCTCGTGTTCCCAGGGATGCTCGTGCAGGGGACTGGATGCGCCCGGTTCCAGATCAAATATCCTCATGATAAAATTGGGGGCGCCTTCCTGTTCTCCTATGACAACTCTTTTTTTGACGCCCTTCATAATTTCAACCGCTTCCACATCTTCATAATGGCGACGAATAAGCACTGTTTGTTTCCCTCCTTCTCTAATTTGCGCCCAAGCTCGGCATGCCATCTATCCCACAGGAATTTATTTCAGATCTTTCTTGCGTCTGGATGGAATATTTTTGAACTTCAGCGCTGATTTTATAATACCAACAATATTCTCTGTCCCCAGAAATTCCGTATTTATAATGAGGTCGTAATTGGCGGGATCTTCTATGTCCACCTTGAAATTTTTTCTCACCGAGTCCTTGCGCTCCGCTCCTTTCAGGAGGACCTGTTGCTTCGCGTCCTCTTCAGTGAGGCCAAACTCCCTCATCATATTGAGTGTTTTCGTCTCCATGGGCGCGATGAATCTCACCCTGAGGGTCTCATCCGGAGGAAGAATCAAGTTGGCACCCCTCCCGATAACAATAGCGCCTCCCTGCTTCCCTATGGCACCTACAACCTTTGTCAGGTGGCGTACATATTCATTTGCCAGGAGGAAACGCGTCCTACTCAGATACAGCACCCAGTTGTCCAGTATGTTGCGTGTCTTTTCATCCAGATATGAAACAACCTTCTCGCTCATCCTGACGCTTTTTGCCACTTCATGTATGATTCTGGCATCTATGATATCGAGCTTCAGTTCCCGCGCGATTTGCTGAACCTGATCAGTTACAATGCTTCCCGGTTCTCTCGAGACGGTTATGACAGGCAGGGGGGCTTCTGCCTTACTTTTTCTCCTCTCTTCCGAGGTTTTCCATTTCCCAACTTGTTCCTCAAGAATACGGTCAATTTCTGTACCCATGGTATTTCCTCCTCAGTGTTTAAATGTAGAACTCGAAAACACGCACCCTCCTGGTATCACTGTGCGGCGAATGTATTACAATACCCGAGATGCTGTCAACACTTTTTCAGTCTTCTGAAGCCGCGCCACAGCGCAAGCAGACGCACGGCGACCATCGCCATTACCAGACGCGGGATCCACAGCCAGAATATACCTATGCCAAAGGGGAGAAACAGCGCGGGATCTTCAATCATGGAGTGATTGATGCCTATAGAGAGATGGAGACTCTCCAGCTCTTCATCAGTAAGATTCCCCCTCTTTGCCTCTTCGACAATTACCGCCCCGCCATAAGCCAATCCGAACATGATGGCAGTTATCCACAGAATACCGACTCTCCGGCTCAGTCCCATAATCTTCAGAACGGGAGAGATAAATCTGACAATATGGTCTATCCATCCGAATTTTTTGAGTATTTCCACCGTTGTCAGCACAAACATAATGATGAAGAATATCTTTACAGCCAAGCCCCACATCACAAGAGACCACTGGCCGAACATTTCCATGAACGTTTGGCTGGAATGCATGACGGTCATCCCGCCGCCGGCATCCTGTCCGGCTGTATTTATGAAGGGCGCTATGATAAGCACTGTAATGACAGCAAAGACAAGACGGAAAAGGGTGGCTTTTAAAATTCCCATGCCCGATTTTCCCTGAATTATGCCTTCCTGAATCAGGTTGTGCGCTATGAGGAGAAAGACGGCTATCAAGGTCATTTGCCCTGCGTTGAGAGGAAGAACCGCCATAGAGGCAATTCCTCCATATATGCCGGTAAGAGCTCCCATAAGCAGCGGCAGCGCGGCAACGCCAGGAAGGCTCAAAAACCCCATAGCCGGCTGGATCACAAAATCAATCTGTTCCATCCATCCGCTCCACGCGAGAAGCGCGGTCAGGACGGATACCGGAAGAATTATCTTCATCATCCAGACAAAACCCTTCCACCCCTTGCTGACTCCCCCGGCAAGACCTTCTTTAAGTTTCTCTCTGTTTGTCTGGTAATTCATAACTGTAGACTCTTTCATCAATAGCGAGAAGTCAAAATGAGTATATTCCCTGTAATCCGTGAAAGCGGGGGATCAGTCGAAGATGATGGTCTTTGAACCATAAACCAGTATCCGGTGTTCCAAATGGAGCCTGACCGCCTTCGCGAGGATGGTCCTCTCCAGGTCTTTTCCCTTGAGTTTTATATTATCCACCGAATCCTTGTGCGTGATCTTTATAACATCCTGCGCGATTATGGGCCCTTCGTCCAGCGCCTCCGTGACATAATGGCTGGTGGCGCCGATGATCTTCACTCCCCTGTCATACGCCTGCTGGTAGGGATTGCCACCCGCGAATGCCGGCAGAAACGAGTGATGTATATTGATTATCCTGCCATGATACCTGCCCGCGAATTCATTGCCTAATATCTGCATGTAGCGGGCCAGGACGATCAGATCTATCCCTTCTCTTTCCAGTTCGGCGATCTCTTTCTTTTCCTGCTCTATCCTGTTTTCCGGCGTAATGGGATAATATCTGTAGGGAAGACCAAAGTGATCGGCCAGCGGTTTCATATCAAGATGATTGCTTATTACGAGGGGTATCTCCGCCTTGAACTCCCCCATCTGGTGTCTCAGCATGAGATCGTGAAAACAGTAGACATGTCTGGAAACAAATATCGCCACCTTCGGCATATAATCGGAGAAATGTATATTCCATCTCATTTCGAACCTCTTAACAAGGGGCGCAATCGCGTCGTTCAACTCGTCGCGGGCGATGGCAAATCCATCCATATCCCACTCCACCCGCATGAACAGCATATTTTCAGGTTGAACCGAATACTGGGCGGCATCCAGTATATTGCCATTGTTTTCTGAGATAAAGCGGGATATCCCCGCCACAATCCCCTTTTGATCGGGGCAGGACAGCAACAGTATGGCCGTTGTCTTTTCCATGATTTATAGCTCCTTCCTGAAAGATTCTGTCCATATATGAGAATGGCCCCTCAAGTCAAGAAAGATGGATCCGCAAAAAGTAAGAAAACACCATTTTCCGTCATTTCGGCGCGTCACCCCGGCCTGCCGCGTTTCGCTTGGCGCAGACAGGTCGGGGCATAGTGGAGCTTTTTACGAAGCCGTCAAGCAATGATGGTCTCGCGGCAAAATTGAGTTTTCCGCATATGTCTGGAAAAGTTTTGACATTTGGGTATGTATAAAATATGGTAACTACTTGCGGTTTACAGTTACAGGTTCACGGTTGAAAAAACAGAGAATTGAAATCAATATCCAGAATGCCTCAATCGCTGGGACTCGCAGTGACAATATGGGTAGTGTGCAAACAGCTTTCTACCCTGTCGGAAGGTGTTTGTAACGGAATGGGGAATCGTTATGGAAATACAGGACGTCTTTAAACATTATGTAGATGATATGAGGGTGGTAGAAGACCTTATCAGGGAGCATCAGCGTTCTTATGTACATCTTATTCCCGAGATTGCCGACCATATAACAGGGAGCGGAGGTAAGAGACTGAGGCCTCTTTTGCTTCTAATATCGTCGGATCTGTGTGGTTACGGGGGGGACAGACGTTTCTCTCTGGCGTCGGTAATGGAGTTCATACATACAGCGTCTCTCCTCCATGATGATGTGATAGATCATGCCGTGATCAGGAGAGGCAAACCTTCCGCGAACAGTATCTGGGGAAATTCCGCGAGCGTTCTTGTGGGAGATTATCTGTACTCAAGCTCCTTCGGCATACTGGCCGAAGATGGAGATCAAACCGTTCAGAAACTCCTTGCGGCCACCACCTCCTCCATGGCTGAAGGAGAGATAATCCAACTGGCTAAATGCGGCGATATCGGTGCCACCGAAAAGGAATATTTCTCCGTTATTGAAAAAAAGACGGCGACCCTTATCTCCGCGGCATGCGCCATAGGAGCTATTCTTGCGAAGGCTCCGGAATCGGAAATTGAGGCTCTGGCCAGGTTCGGGATGAGGCTGGGGACGGCCTTTCAGTTAACCGACGACACACTTGATTACGTGGCAAGAGAAGATGATTTCGGCAAGACCAGAGGTATGGATATTCAAGAGGGTAAGATAACCCTTCCTCTTATCAGGACGTTTAAGGAGTGTAATCCGGATGAGAGGAAGATTATAGAAAAAGCCGTGGAGAACGCGAGAGAAAATTCTATTGAAAAAGTTACATCTCTCATCGATAAATATGGGGGCATAAAATATTCCCTTGAAAAGGCCGAAAGGCTTATAGAAGAAGGGAAGACGTTTCTTGAGATATTTAAAGATTCGACGCCCAGAAAAGCATTTCTTACCATTGCGGATTATGTTGTTGAAAGAAAATTATAATGGGGACGGGAGGCAGTGTCTGTGCCGATTTATGCGTTTGAAGATAAGATTCCTGACGTCTCACAGGACGCCTTTGTTCATCCCGAGGCCGTTCTGATAGGCGATGTCGTCATAGAAAAACAATGTTTTATAGGGCCTGGAGCGGTGATAAGGGCGGACACGGGGTCGGTGATTATACGGGAAGGTACAAACGTTCAGGATAATGTGGTAATCCACGTGGATACCGGTTCGGAGGCCATCATTGAAAAAAATGTAGTAGTGGGACATAGCGCGATTCTCCATGATGTCCATATAGAACCGGGATGCGTCATAGGTATGGGCGCCATTCTCCTGCAGGGGGTTGTATGTGGAGAGGGAGCTTTTGTAGGGGCTGGATCACTGGTCCCCAGCCACATGCATATCCCCCCCGGCAAGCTTGTCACCGGCAATCCCGCGAAGATTATCGGGGATGTAACCCCAGACCAGGTCTCATATACCAGAGAAGGTGTGCGGTTCTATATGGAGCTTGCTGACAGGTATAAAGATGCGATGCGGAGGATATAAGAATCAAGAATGATTCGGAATTTATTTTGTGAAGAGGCCTCTTACTACCGGCTGATAGCGTCGATTTTTGGTGATGTCGGGGTTGTGTGGGTGTACGAGGAAGGTGTCCCTCTGCTTGTCCGCGTAGTGCTTCCTCAAGACGGCATGTCAACCACCGGCATGATCAGGAATGATTTTCCGGATGCCGGAGAGGGTCTGCATAAAGACCTGGAAGAAACATGTGGCTCTATAAGTGCTTTTCTTGGCGGCGCTTGCGTCAATTTTTCAATGAAATTTGTCGGGATAGACCGGTGCCGTGATTTTCAGAGGAGGGTATTGCTCGAAACAGCGCGAATACCCGGGGGCAGTGTGATCTCTTATGGAAACCTGGCGAAGATGATCTCCGCACCGGGGGCCGCGAGGGCGGTTGGCTCGGCGCTTGCGGGAAATCCTTTCCCCATTATCGTTCCATGTCACAGGGTGGTGAGGTCCGATGGATATGTCGGACAATTCAGGGGCGGAACTGAAGTCAAAAAAGCCCTTCTGCGTATGGAAGGCGTTGAAATGGATAACAGGGGGAAAATAAATACAGACACCCCCTAACCACTAACCACTGATCACTGACCACTAACCACTGATCACTGACCACTTACCACTAACCACTGATCACTGACCACTTACCTTGATACCACCATATTATCACGATGGATGATTTCATCGTATTGCTTATCTCCAAGCACCTGTTTGATCCTGGAGGTTTTGAGGCCTTTTATCCTGTCTATTTCCGAAGAGCTGTAATTGACAAGTCCCTTGGCGATTGAGGCACCGTCTTCATTTACGCATGTCACGGGGTCGCCCATCTGAAAATCACCCTCGATCCTGACAATACCCGAAGGAAGAAGACTCTTGCCTTGATTTACGATGGCGTCTTCCGCTCCCTTGTCGATGCAGATCTTTCCCCTGGAACGCAGGGTAAAGGCTATCCAGTATTTTTTGCTTTTCAGGCGCTGCGTCATGGGCAGGAACAGGGTGCCTGTCTCCCTGCCCGAGAGTATGTCACCTAATATGCCGGCCTTTTTGCCATGGGCTATGACACAGGGGATACCGGAGGTAGTCACCTTCCCGGCGGCGAGCACCTTGCTTCTCATTCCGCCCATACCCACGGTGTCCGCCTCGGATGACGCGGCCGCCTCCATCTCGTCGGTTATCTCTGTAACCAGGGAGATCAGTCGGCCTTTCCCCGGGCCTCTGGGATCTCTGTCGTACAGTCCTTCAGTGTTGGTGAGATTTATCAACAGGTTGGCTTCCATGATATTTGCCATTATGGCGGCGAGATTGTCGTTGTCGCCGAACTTTATTTCATCCACAGACACCGTGTCGTTTTCGTTTATAATGGGTACAACGCCCCATTCCATAAGAGTTGAAAGAGTATTGTGTGTGTTGAGGAATCTCTGCCTGTCGGTGAGATCACTCATGGTGAGCAGTATCTGCGCGGTCACCAGTCCGTGCCTGCCGAACGCATTGGAATAGACCCTCATCAGCCTTCCCTGTCCCACGGCCGCGGCCGCCTGTTTCTGGGGCAGGTTTTTGAGGCCTGCCTTGAAACCCATCCTGTGCATGCCGGACGCAATGGCCCCTGAGGAAACAATGACGAAGTGGAACCCCTTTTTGGAATACTCGGATATTTCATCAACGAGATGCCCGATTATATCGAGATCAAGGCCGTCGTGTCCCGTCAGCACGCCGCTTCCTATTTTGACGAGTATCTTCTTCGCGCCTTTTAGTATGCTGATTCTTTCTGCCGACATCTCGACTCCGTGCCCCCTCTTTGCTTTGTTTGTTCCCCGGAATTATCCTTTAACTTTTGCAACTACTCACGTAGTCAGGCTGAAGGCTATTAGTCTGTTAGCTTTTTGTAACCTAAATGCCTTCAGCCTTCAGTCTAAACAATCTGAATAGTCATCCAACTTTTTTACAATCTCTTTCATCAGCTCCCCTGTACCTTCCCCGGTGACGGCTGAGATGGGGAAGACGCGGATGCCCTTTTCCCCGAAGATGTCCACCTGTTCTTTCAGCCGTTCTTTTGTTGCGGTAAGATCGATCTTGCTTATAACCACTATCTGAGGCTTTGCCCGCACAGCGGAGCTGAATGACGCAAGTTCGTTGTTTATGGTTTCAAAATCATCCCACGCGCCGGTGAAGGGGTCCTTCGATATATCGATGAGATGAAGCAGTATGGAGGTCCTCTCTATGTGACGCAGGAATTTCATGCCCAGTCCCGCGCCCAGATGGGCTCCTTCTATAAGGCCTGGTATATCAGCGATGACAAAGGTCTTGTAATCCCCGACACTTACCACCCCCAGATTGGGCTTCAGTGTGGTAAAGGGATAGTCTGCTATTCGAGGTCTTGCCGCGGACACGCTTGATATAAGCGTTGACTTGCCCACATTCGGAAAGCCCACGGTTCCCACATCGGCGATAAGCTTCAGCTCAAGGCTGACAGTCTTTTCTTCTCCCGGAAGCCCCTCCTGCGCGTAGCGGGGTGCCCTGTTTGTGGAGGTCTTGAATCTGGCGTTTCCTCTTCCCCCTATGCCGCCTTTTGCTATAATTACCCTCTGACCGTCTTCGATCATATCTGCCAGCAGTTCCCCCGTTTCCATGTCCTTGATGACTGTCCCCACGGGAACCACTATATCAACATCACTGCTGCTCTTGCCTGTCTTGTTGCTTCCCTCTCCCTGTCCTCCCCGTTTTGCCACATGATGCTGGTTGAACTTCATGTCCAGCAGAGTTCTATGGCTGCGGGACGCGACGACGATGACATCTCCCCCCTTGCCGCCGTCTCCTCCATTGGGACCTCCGCGGGGAACAAACTTTTCCCTCCTGAAGCTTACACAACCCTGTCCGCCGTCACCGGATTTTATATATATTTTTGCTTCGTCAACAAATTTCATGGAAAATCCACCCGCTGCCCGTCCGGAAATGAAAAAGGGACCATTCCCGGATGAAAACTAAAGAAGGTGTTAGCCTGCGGGCACTAACACCTTCTTTAAAATTATTACATCAATATGAGACAAGGAGAGAGAATTTCAGGAGGCGTACACGCTTACCTTCTTTCTGTCTCTGTCTTTTCTTTCAAACTTCACAGTTCCGTCAATCTTGGAAAAGAGGGTGTAATCCTTACCCATCCCGACATTGTTCCCCGGGTGTATCTTTGTTCCAAGCTGACGTATTATAATAGAACCGGCAGATATGGACTGCCCGCCGTATACCTTAACCCCGCGCCTCTGTGACTGGCTGTCTCTCCCGTTGCGCGTACTTCCCTGGCCTTTCTTGTGAGCCATTCAACCTTCCTCCACTAAACAACAATTTCTTTGATCTTGAGACTCGTCAGATCCTGACGGTGTCCTGTCTTTTTGCTGTATCCCTTTCTTCTCTTCATCTTGAATACGACGATCTTGGGACCCCTGATCTGCGAGATAATCTCGCCGACGACCTTTGCGCCTTCAACGAATGGTGTCCCTACCCTGACGTCCTCATCTTTAGAAACCAGCAGCACCTCGTCGAAAGAAATAGTATCGCCCTTGTCGCCTTCAATCTTTTCAAAGCTCAGGACCTCTCCCTCTGAAACCTTGTACTGTTTTCCTCCGGTCTTTATAACTGCATACATAGTCCAAATCCTTATCGAGTTAAATTAGAATCGCCTATTATAAGAATATTGCGCCGTTTGTCAATAGATAAATGCCTCATTTTTGACATTCAGACCTTTTATTCCCGGCAACAGTGTTTTTATGTGGAAAATGAGCCAAAATCAATGTCGATAATATCGGAAAAGTCCACAAGGATAATACGACCTTCCTTATCGAAGGTTTCATGATCCTACCGCACCGGTATTATCTCAAAATCCTCCCGGCGGAGACCGCTGCCTGTTTCTACAATAATCTTTCTGCCAAGTCTTTTCTCCAGGGCCCTCAGGGTATTGTTCTCTTCTTCCATCAGGAGTTCTGCCACATCAGGATGGACAAGCACACAGAGTGTTTCCGCGAGGTCATAGGCCGCCTCTCTTTCCAGTTCTCTGAATATCTCGTAACATACACTTGCCCTGGATTTAACCGCTCCCCTGCCTGAGCAGTAAGGACAGGCTTCGCACATGGTGCCGCTCAGGCTCTTTCTTCTCCTCTGGCGGGTCATTTCAATCAGACCAAACTCCGATATCTTCCGCACATTGGTCTTGTTCCTGTCTTTTTCCATTTCCGCCTTGAAGGTATCAAATATCTTTTCCCGGTTTGTCTCAGTCTCCATATCTATGAAATCGATTATGATAATTCCGCCTATGTTCCTTACGCGGAGCTGATAGGCTATCTCTCTCACGGCTTCCATGTTTGTCTTGAAGATGGTTTCCTCAATGTTTTTCTTGCCCACATATTTGCCGGTGTTTACATCTATCGAGCACAGCGCCTCGGTCTCTTCTATAATGATGTATCCCCCCGACTTGAGCCATACCTTCCTGTTAAGCATCCTGCTGATATCCAGTTCGATACCGAAAGAGTCAAAGATGGGGATGTTATCCCGGTAAAGATCGATCGAGTACTTCATGAAAGGCATATAACTATCCATAAAATCGGTTAGTTCCTGATATTCTTCTTCTGAATCCACAACAATCCTCTCCACATCTTCCGTATAAAAATCACGAATCGCGCGCAGTGTCATGCTCAGTTCTCTGTGCACGAGTCCGGGGGCGGCTGTGTGTTGCGCCTTTTCCCTGATGGTGTTCCACAGTTTGGAAAGATAGTCGAAATCACTCTTCAGCTCATCTTCTCCCTTTCCCTCACTTAAAGTTCGCGCGATGAAACCATGCCTTTCCTGACGCAGTTTTTTTATGATCTCACGCAGCCGGTCTCTTTCCTGCTCGCTGGCAATCTTTCTTGATATGCCCGTATGATGCGATGTAGGCATAGAGACGATATTTCTCCCCGCGAGCGATATATGTGTGGTAACTCTCGAACCTTTGCTTCCAAGCGGATCCTTGGATACCTGGACAAGAATTTCCTGTCCCTCTCTTAATATGTCCTCTATGGGCTGGCTGTATTTTTCCGCATGTTCCCCCTTTTCAAATTCTATGGGATCGTCTCCATTGGTGAAAAAGTTAAGATCGGGGACTTCATTGCAGGTATCCGCCACATAAAGAAAAGCGCTGCGTTCAAGGCCTATGTCCACAAACGCGGCCTGTATGCCCGGAAGTACGCGAATCACCTTACCCTTATATATGTTTCCCGCTATGGATCTTTCATCGACCCTCTCCACATAGAAATTCGAGAGTACTCGGTCTTCCAGTATGGCGATCCTTGTTTCGTATTCGGTGCAGTTAAAAATGAGTTCTTTTGACATTACTCTCTCTTCGAGTTGCAAATTCCAAATTACTCTTTGCAGTTAATCCCTGTCTTTATGACCCTTGCCCTCTTCGCGTATTCGTCGTCGAATCCGACAACTTGTGTCAGTATCTCCAGCGGCTTGATTCCCCCGCCCTGATCGAAACGCACGGACAGGGAGATTATAGCCTTCTCCGTGTCGAGGGCAATGGAATCTACCAGCTGGCGTATATCCTTCGCGACAACGGCCCCCTTCCTGTATTTGGATACCATAAATGTGTCCGATTTCAGGAATGCCTTTATCCTTTCATCAGGAGTCGGGCCGACGGGCGAAATGGGTGCATCCGGCAGGCGGATTTCATAGTCAAAACCCCCGATGAGATTTGACAGCGATATGGTATGGGGGTAAATCATTTCAGCGCCCAGGATCTCTATCCCCGAAGGCAGGCAGGGATTTACCCTGGGGGCGAACCCTTCCGGGGGACCGCTGTATCTCCGAAGCTGGATGTCAGCGTATTCACACAGACTTTCTACCCCGACCGGAAGCGCGTAGGGGAATGATATCTTTGGATGGGGATGGAACCCCTCTGAAAACGCGAAGACCAGGCCGCTTATGTTTATCGCCCGAACGATAGCGGAAGACATCTCCAGGTGCGACAGCATGCCGGCTTTTCCCTGCCTGGCGAATCTTATTCGGAGCCGCGTAATTTCTGCTTCAGGTGGGGAGGAGACATGTCTCCGGGAGGGTACAGGGTGCGGCTCTCCGGCTTCGATAATCCTGATATCCCCCGAACATGCCCCGCACTGATAACATCCGGCGGATCGGCAATCTTCTGTAAGTTCCGCGCCCAGAGATTTTTCATACTCTTCCGCGAGAAACTCTTTTGTTATCCCGCAATCGATATTATCCCAGGGGAGCGAGTCTTTCGTATCCTTTTCCCCAAGATAATCATTCACATTTATTCCCAGATCATCTATTGCCCTCTTCCATATATCGAACTTAAACCGGTCGCTCCAGCCATCGAAACGGCATCCTGAATAAAAGACCTTCGCCACGAGATCGCTTATTTTCCTGTCTCCCCTTGCCATCAGGCCTTCAAGAAAGGTCATTTCCCTGTCATGCCACTTGAGTTTCAGATTTTTGTGCCGGATGTTTTTCTTGAAGAAATCCTGTTTTTCCCGGATTTCGTCAATGGTTATCTGCCTCTGCCATTGAAAGGGGGTGAAGGGCTTCGGCACGAATGTGGAGATACTGACGGTGACCTGACGTCTGTTGTTTCCTTCTCTGAGCACCTTATAGGCGAGATCGACAATCCCTTCGAGGTCTTCCAGCGTTTCTGACGGCAACCCGATCATGAAATAGAGCTTGATGGATTTCCATCCCGCGTCAAATACCTTTCGCGCGGTGGCGAGGAGGTCCTCTTCGGTATTCCCCTTATTTATCACATCCCGCAGTCTCTGCGTTCCAGCCTCCGGCGCGAGCGTGAAGCTTGTCTTTCGCACCCTTTTTATCTGCTCGATCAATTTCCCGGTAAGGGTTTCCACTCTCATGGAGGGGAGAGCCATGGCCACCCTCTTTTCGTAATACTGATTCATGAGAGATGTAATGAGATATTCAATATGGGAATAATCGCCGGAACTGAGGGATAAAAGAGAAATCTCGCCATGTCCCGTTGATGAGAGCATATCTTCCGCCATCTTTTCCAGCGCGTCGACAGACCTTTCCCGGACCGGCCTCCAGACCATTCCCGGCTGGCAGAAGCGGCATCCGCGGCTGCATCCCCTCGCTATCTCCAGGGTTATCCTGTCGTGTACTGTCTTAACGAGGGACACGATGGGACTGGACGGGAACCGCCATTTTTCCAGATCTGTCACAACCCTCTTCTTAATCTTTTTCTCCATGCCGTGCAGGGAAGGAACCCAGACCCCCTCAATCTCCGCGATAAGACCCAGAAGTCCTGACCGTTTGCAGCCGCTTTCCCTGCCGCTGATCATCGCCCGGGAGATTTCCAGTATTACCTCTTCCCCCTCTCCCACTACAAGCGCGTCGAAGAAGGGTGCTACCGGTCCGGGATTGAAGACACAGGGGCCGCCCGCGATTATTATGGGTGCATCTTCTCCCCTGTCACTGGAATATATCGGCACACCGCCCAGATCCAGCATGTTCAGGACGTTGGTGTAGGACAGCTCATACTGCAGTGAAAACCCCACGATATCGAATCCGGAAAGGGGAGTAGAGGATTCGAGAGAGGCAAGGGGGACTCCGTTTTCCCTCATCAAAGATTCCATGTCCGGCCATGGGGCGTAAACCCTCTCAGCCGCTATCTCCGGTTCACTGTTCAGGATGGAATAGAGAATCTGCAGGCCGAGGTGCGACATGCCTATTTCGTAAATATCGGGAAAGGCAAGGGCAAAGGTCAGACGACATTTCCCCCGGTCTTTTTTTATGGAATTTATTTCCCCGCCTGTGTACCTGCCCGGTTTTTCAACAAGGGGGAGAAGCTCTTCGATGGATGAATAGCTCATGAAATCTTCAGACCATCAAACGTTTTACTGACCGCTTTGGCGGATTGTTTCAGACCCTCCAGCTCTTTATCCGAAAGGTCTATCTCGTATATCTCTTCAATCCCGGCCGCGCCCAGTTTTACCGGAACACCGATATGCACACCTTCAATACCGTATTGCCCTGTCAGATATGCCGAAACGGGAAAGATTCTCTTGCTGTCGCCCAGTATCGCCTCCACCATAGCGACGACAGAAGACGAAGGGGCATGCCAGGCGCTGCCGGATTTGAGAAGATTCACAATCTCGGCGCCCCCGTTCTTTGTCCTTTCAATAATGGCGCCGAGTCTCTCCTTTCCTATTAGCCGGCTTACCGGGATACCCCCCGCGGTAGTATGTGTGGCTACCGGCACCATGGAATCCCCGTGGCTTCCCAGCACCATGGTTTCTATGCTTTCCGCTGATACATTAAGTTCTTCAGCCAGAAACGCCCTGTATCTCGCGCTGTCAAGTATGCCACCCATTCCCATGACTCTCTGGGCCGGGAATTCCGATATCTTCCAGGCAAGGTGTGTCATGACATCGAGGGGATTTGTCACCATGATGATGATACAGTCGGGGGCATACCTCGCGACCGTTTCCACTACGGATTTTACTATGCCCCCATTTTTCAGGGCGAGTTCTTCCCTGCTCATGCCGGGAGCTCTTGCGAAACCCGCGGTAAAGACGACGATATCCGAATTTCCGGTATCGGCAAAGTCATTGGAACCGGTTATCTTCCTGCTGAATCTCTCAACAGAGGCCGACTGCATGATGTCAAGGGCCTTTCCCTGCGGGAGACCCTCAACAATGTCCAGCAGAACAACATCCGCCAGATTTTTCTCAACGATTCTCTGGGCGGTCATTGTGCCCACAAAACCAGCCCCGATTACAGAAACTTTTCTTTCCATTTTACATCTCCATTTTAGAAATTTAACAGTATCAACAACGCTGAGAGGAGTAGTGTTGTCGACAAATAGAAATATCCGCTTTCGCGGATTCTGGATAATAAATACTTATGACAAATTTTCCCAGGGACTGGACATATCAATAAATTGCGTGATATTCTACAAAAAAATGTCTTTCCAGTTGTGTCGCCAGCGAAGGCATGACGAATTGGGCCGTAATCAGGCATGGAATCCTGAGTTGGTCAAAGTTCATGCGTGGGAGTGCGAATTAGCGTTTCAGAAATTCCTGGACTGTTGGGAGAAAAATATGGTTATCCGGATTTCAGACGGTGAACATACCGATTATGAGACCTTAATGGAGAGAGAGTGGCTCGAGACAAATGGTCGCGGTGGTTACGCCTCGAGCACTGTCCTCAATTGTCATTCCAGAAAGTATCATGGTCTTATGGTGGCAAACCTTGACAGCCCCGGCGGGAGATTTGTGCTGCTTTCAAAATTTGAGGACTCCGTTCAACTCCAGGACGGAGAATTCTTTTTATCAATTCACAAATATCCCATGGTTTATTATCCACATAATGAACATTCTTTGAGTCAATTTACCCTCGATCTGTATCCCCGATTCACCTACCGGATCAGAAATATTGTCATTGAAAAAGAATTGATGCTTGTTCATGGGGAAGACACGCTTCTTGTCCGCTATTCTGTCCGCGAGGCCCCATACCCCGTTTGTCTCAGGGTGAAACCGCTCATTGCGTATCGGGATATTCATGATCTTGCTCATGAGAATGCGTTTCTGAGGCAGCAAACGCATGACGTGCCAAACGGCTTTTCAATTCTCCCTTATGACGGCATGCCGGACCTCTACATGCAGACAAACAAAAAAAGCCTGTTTTGCCCGGAACCCGGATGGCACAGGCGATTCGAATATCTCAAAGAAAGAAAGAGGGGGTTTTCGTACCAGGAAGATCTGTTTATGCCCGGAACTTTTGAATGTCGTATGTCATCCGGAAGTGAAATAATATTTCGTGTATCGTTACACGCGGATAGAAGGAGAATTGCCACGCTCTGGAAAAAAGAAGCGGAACGGAGAAAAGAACTACATACAACAATTCAGGTAAATGATAAAAACACGGAAGACTTCAAAACGCGGTTACATATCTCTGCACAGGATTTTGTTATACGGAATCGGAGAAAAAAGCTCTCGATCATCGCCGGCTACCACTGGTTTTATGAATGGGGAAGAGATGCCCTCATCAGCCTGCCGGGACTGACATTTTATACTAAAAGGATAAAAGAGGGAATTGAGATCCTGAAGAATATAGCAGAGCTGAGGAAGGGTGGCCTCATACCGAACAATATATCGGAGGAAAGTGAACAGCGTGCGTACAATTCCGTTGATGCGTCTCTCTGGTATTTCTGGTGTATCCAGGAGCTCTTGAAACATACAGGAGACTATGAATTAATTATGAATGATTTCTGGCCCGTACTGGCTGATATCTCCGCCCATTATTTTTTCGGCACACCGGGGCATATCCGTGTCCTCGAAAACGGTCTTCTCTCCGTGGGGAATGCGTCGACTCAACTTACCTGGATGGATGCAAAGGTCTATGGCATTCCGGTGACCCCTCGTTATGGCTGCCCTGTGGAAATAAACGCACTGTGGTTCAATGCATTGTGTTTTATTCAGAAACTTGCCCGCAAATTCGGAAGGGAACTGCCGTTCGATGCCGACAGCTTTACAGATAAGATAAAAAGATCTTTTGAGAGCTGTTTCTGGATTCCGGGTAAACATTATCTTGCCGATACCTGGATGCCGGACGAAGGTATCATGGATGAATCAATACGCCCGAATCAACTGCTCGCCCTTTCTTTACCATTTTGCGTCATAACGGATCATGAAAAAGCCTGCGGGATTATGCGCACGGTATCTGAAGAACTCCTGACCCCATACGGACTTCGCACGCTGTCTCCTGCTGATTCCCGATACAGAGGAAAATATTCGGGTTCTCCCGAGGAACGCGACGCGGCATATCATCAGGGGACCGTCTGGCCATGGCTTTTAGGACACTATGGAGAGGCGCTGCTTAAGACGGAAAATAACAGTGAAACGGCGCGAGAAAAGCTACGTGCCATTATCGCAAATATGGAGCGACACATGTTCGATGCCGGGCTTGGCCATATTTCCGAAATATTCAGCGGTGATCCTCCTTATGAACCGTGCGGTTGTATTGCGCAGGCATGGAGCACTGCCGAAATCATACGATTACAAACATTACTGGAGCACTGATATGAAGGTACTTATGTTCGGATGGGAATTTCCTCCGGTTATAAGCGGAGGGCTGGGGACTGCCTGTTTTGGATTGACCCAGGGGTTGGCGCAGGAAGGTTTCGACATCACCTTCGTTGTTCCCAGGGTGACGGGAAAAGCTAAAAGATCACATGTCCGGCTGATCGACGCTTCCAGCATCAAGCTCTCCGGTGATCATGCCGATACGATGGAAGATGTTCGAATAAGACCTGTCGACTCTTTTTTGATCCCGTATATGACGGAAGAATCGTACATGGAAGCCTTGGAAAAGGCAGCGCGGGATTCGAAAAAAGGAAAGTCAGAAAAAGACGCTTCATGGGAGCTCTACGGGCCGGATTTGCATTCGGAAGTGTTAAGATATTCGCAGATTGCCGGTCTTATTGCTAAACAGGAATCGTGCAGCGTCATCCATACACACGATTGGATGACTATCCCGGCAGGCATAGAGGCAAAGCGCCAGACCGGGAAGCCCCTTGTCGCGCATATGCATTCACTCGAATCGGACAGGAGCATGGTTCGATTGAATGAGCGCATATACGGCATTGAACGGCTCGGCATGATGGAGGCTGACCATATTATTGCGGTCAGCCACTATACGAAAAGAAAGATTGTTGATCAGTATGGCATCCCGGAAGAAAAGATATCGGTCGTTCATAATGCCCCACCACATTTCGGATCACGCTATAAGGATCATATCATGAAAGATCCTTCAAAAAAATCCGTGCTCTTTCTTGGAAGGATTACTGCCCAGAAAGGACCGGATTATTTCCTCAAAGCGGCCAGGAAGGTCCTGTCTAAGAATCCTGATATCCATTTTATCATGACGGGATCGGGAGATATGATGGGACAGGTCAAAGAAAAAGCGGCTCGTTTGGAGATTGAGAATAATATTCATTTTACCGGTTTTCTGAAGGGCGCCGATGTTGAAAAGGCCTATGCAATGAGTGATCTGTATGTTATGCCGAGCGTTTCCGACCCGTTTGGCATTACGGCGCTCGAGGCGATCATGTGCGGTGTGCCCGTTATCATATCAAGCCAGTCGGGGGTTTCTGAAGTGCTTCAGACTTGTCCAAAGGTTGATTTCTGGGACACGGAAGCGCTAGCGGACAGGATCATTGAGATACTGGAGAACGATGCCCTCCGTGAGGAAATAGTCGAAAGCTGCAGAGAAGAGATGAAGAATGTCAACTGGAAGATTGCCGCCGAAAAAATTATTGATGTTTATCAGCGCTTGTTGATGATATAGTGCCGGAGGGTTAATGAGTTCCCCCGCGGCTTGCCGCGGGGGATTAAACCCTGTAGCTTTCGCACCGTCACTTCAAGCAATAAGGGTAATCCGTGTAATCTGCGAAATCTGCGGATTAAATTGGTGGGGAAAAACGGATGAGGAGTCGCCAATAAAACATGAAAAAAGAAAATGATGTCAATTATCTTTATGAAGTAAGCTGGGAGGTCTGTAATAAAGTCGGAGGGATATATACCGTCCTGAAGACGAAGGCCGGACATGCCGTTGAACATTTTGGTGAAAATTACTTTCTCATTGGGCCTGATGTGGGAGATAATCCGGAATTTGAAGAAACCGGTGAAGAGCTATGGAACGATGTTAAGAGCGAGATAAGCGGTAGAAATCTCGTGTGCCGCTGCGGCCGGTGGAATATACCTGGCAGGCCCCGGGTCATACTTGTCAATTATAATAACAAGTATCAGTCCGATAAGCTGCTGTTTCAATTGTGGCAGGATTATGGCGTAGATTCGATGAAAGGCGGATGGGACTACATCGAACCGATATTGTTTGGCACTGCGGCAGGCGAAGTCATTCAGATTCTGCATCAACTGATCGCAGGTGAGAAAGAAATAGCAGTTGCGCAGTTTCACGAATGGATGACCACCGCGGGGATGCTTTATTTAAAGAAACAGCTCCCGGCCATTGCCACCGTATTTACAACCCATGCCACAATGTTAGGAAGATCCCTCGCCGGGAGCGGCGCCGATATTTACACAAAAATAGAAGATATACCGCCCTGGGAAATGGCCGAAAAGGTTAATGTCACGGCAAAGCATTCCATGGAAACCGTGTCGGCGCGCGAAGCCGATTGCTTCAGCACAGTGAGCGATATAACGGCCGGTGAGGCCGCCCACCTTCTACAACGAAGACCGGATGTGGTTCTTCCCAATGGCATTAATATCGGTAATATACCGAACTGCAACAAAGAAAAAGAAGTTGTACGCGAGCATCGTCGTGTATTGCTTGAATTTGCGGCCAAATTTCTCCAGGAGGAGATGGATCCGGAAAATACAAAAATATTCATGACTTCAGGTCGATATGAATTTCGAAACAAGGGGATTGATCTCTTCCTCGAATCGCTCAAGAAGACAAATGACCGTTTAAAAGAATCGAAAAGCCGGACAAAAATTGTAGCATTTTTCTGCGTTGTGAACGGGAATATGGGCATTTCCAATGATGTGCAGCAGATTCTGAAGGGTGCCAATGTCGAACGATCGGGCATTTCCAGGATATGCACACATCAGATGCATGATTCCCAGCATGATCCGATCTGGAATGCATGCAGCGCTCTGGGTCTTTTCAATGCTCCCGATGATGCCGTTAAGGTTATTTTCATGCCTGTTTATCTCGACGGTTACGACGGTTTGTTGAATCTGACTTATAATGATGCACTGAGCGGATGCGACCTCGGTGTCTTTCCGTCATACTACGAACCGTGGGGATACACGCCTCTTGAAAGCGCTTCCCTCTGTGTGCCGACGGTAACGACGGACCTTGCCGGATTTGGGATATGGGTTGCAAGACATTTTGACAACCATAACAAGGGTGTCATTATCCTGGATTATCGCGAGCACAGCCACGAAGAGATTGTTGGTTATCTGAGCAGCCACATCGCAAATTTCCTGGAATGGTCGGAGGAGGAAATTGAAAGCCAGAGAAAACAGGCGCGTCTCATTGCTGAAAAGACGGACTGGAAGGAGTTTTATCCCTTTTATCTTCAGGCCTATAAAAAAGCGGTCAAAACAGCTCTCGAACGACTGCATGTATTGGAGACGGGCGCTTACGGCCGCGAGATATATTATACAGGGACAGACTCTGCGCGGCCCCGGTTTAAAACCTTCAGCGTGATTGCAGCGCTGCCGGAAAATATCAAGTATCTCAGGAAGATTGCTTACAATCTCTGGTGGACGTGGAATCCTGAGGCACAGGAACTTTTCGCAAACCTCGACTCGCAGTTATGGACGGATGTTTCGCGTAATCCGATAGAATTATTGGAACGGGTTAGTTCAGTGCGCCTGCAGGAGATGGCGGAAAATGAATCTTATCTACGGATGTATAACCAGGTTGTACGGTTGCTCGAAGATCGCCTGAATGATAAGAAACTCGATCTTCATCAGGACTCCCCCATAATGAGGGAGACACCCATTGCGTATTTCTCAACAGAATATGGGCTTCATGA
>Ga0268276_1001328_pt1 | contig 24851 bp, 20 predicted proteins | sample saktaG_4_FD_190145 | JGI IMG/M metagenome (GOLD analysis project Ga0268276, IMG submission 190145) | Saline water microbial communities from Sakinaw Lake, British Columbia, Canada - sak_2010_1_5_45m | ecosystem: Environmental > Aquatic > Non-marine Saline and Alkaline > Saline ... | reverse complement strand
CCTATTCAAAGGATGGATTTTACGACAAAGATCAGGTACGCCTTGTAAAGTTTTTCAAAGAACTCGATGCGAAAGGGGCAAAGATCATGCTCAGCAACTCTGATCCGAAGAACGAAAATCCCGATGACTCATTCTTTGATGATCTCTATTCGGATTACCGGATTGAACGCGTTCCCGCAAGGCGCATCATCAACTGCAACGGTGCGAGGCGCGGGAATATTAACGAATTGATTGTTACAAATTATCGTGGAAAGAAGACATGAGAGTGTTCTTTTATGACGCAAAATGACGAAGCCTGGGGAAAAATCTTCGAACGTCTCCCTCTGCTTCCGGAAATTGAGCGTCAAGGCTTTGTCTATGTCAGTGCGGATGATATCAAAGCGGCAAGTGACAAGCGTGAACCCCGCCTCCTTGCCAAACAGGATACAAAAAATTCCCGTCCCGATATTTTCAAACAGAACAAATTGTCAATCCTTCCCGTAGAGAATGGAAAATATATCATTTTCCGGGATGAGTCTGTTAAAACGTATTATTCCCTTGAAAAAATCCTTGCTGAAGTTCCTACGGAGGAATACCAACCGGCCAAAGATTATCGGGAATACCAGAGTCTTGATGTGAGAAATCTCTCTTCGGAATCGCAGGCGATCGATTTTGCGAACCTTGTATCCTTACTCAAGACATTCACCAACGAGAAAGAACTCAACCTGACCATTCGCGGAAGACAGCGATCCGAAAAATTTCATGTGGCAATTCCCGGCAACCATCATACGGCCGAGGTCGATGGCGTACAGATAGAAGTCGATGCAGGATTCGAGAGCCCGGAAAAGATCTACATCTTCGAAGCCAAACTCGGTCGTGTCGAGGATTTCAATATCCGCCAGCTGTACTATCCATTCAAAGACTGGTCATGTAAATCCACAAAAGAGATCATTCCATTATTTTTTGTCTACACGAACGGGCTTTTCTATATTTTGCAGTTCGCATTCGGTGAGGAATACGGGGAACTGCGCTGTGTCAAGAGTAAGTGTTTCACAGTGAACGAACCTGCAAAGCAGCCGGTAAACCTGAAACAACTTCTGGCAGAATCTCAGATTGAGCCGGAGCCAGATGTTCCTTACCCGCAGGCGAACGATCTCGACAAGGTAATTGATATCGTCACCAACTTCCATTCTGCAGATCTTATGAATAAGCCGGCTATTGCGGATTTTTTTGATTTTGATGAGCGCCAGGGAGATTATTACGCGAATGCCGGGTATTATCTCGGTCTTCTCGAACGCATTCCCCATTCAACGGAATTTGAACTGACGCGTGAAGGGGAGTTCATCGCAAAGTCGGAAAACCGGGCCCGACGGAATCTCTTACTGCTGAAGCAGATGCTGAAGCGCCCCTCCTTTAACGAGATTATCCGGGTGTTTGAAAGTAAAAACCGGGATTTGTCTTCTTTGAACGTGGATTTCCTCGCTCCGATTATCCAGAAACATGTTCAGCTGAATGATACAACGGCGAGGAGGAGGGCTTCGACAGTGATGAGCTGGCTGCGGTGGATGGTTGCTGGGATGGAGTTTGAGTGAGGTTATCCACCCACTCCACCTCTCCGACGGTAGCATCGATCCAAGCCGGCCCATTTCGCAGGGTCGGCAGCCGGTTTATAGGACTAATTCGCGAAAAAGCAGGACTAAGTCGCATAAAATCACCAGTCCACCGACGTAAAATAAAAAGACCAAATAGGCCCAATTGCGGGCACCATCTCAAGGGGGATCGGACTGTACTACTCCGGCAAGGAAAGACCCCCACTTTTCAGGCACCGGATCCCGGTTTTCCACCTACGGACACCGACGAGGATTTTGGGGATAGGTCAGGCAAGTATCTGACAAACCATACGTACGGGGAGCTGCGAAAAGCCTGGTAGAGAGCAGTACTTTTCCGGCCGGCTCTCTCCGACGGTGGCACAATCCGGAGCGAGTCCATGAGGCATCATCTGTCCCCGGATTCTGGGCATAATTCCCGAAAAACCGGGCATAATTCGCATAAAATCACCAGTTCACCGACGTGAAAAAAAGGACGCAAATAGCGCTAATTGCGGGCACGATCTCAGGCAGGATCGGGCTGTACTACTCAAGAACAGAAAGAACCCCTTTTTTAACCCTCCGATAGAGGTTTGTTCTCGATGGACACAGACGGGGATTGTACAGTTGAATCGCTAAGGTGTCTGATTGTAACCATATACAATCAGGTAATTAGGTGGGGTTGTAACCATACAAAAAATTCATTTTATGATTACAACCTCACTCTGTTGGGAACTCTCAAAGTAACTCCCTTGAAATTTTTGAATGCATGATGATGCGAAATTATTTCGGGATAGTATCCTATTGAAACATATGGCGGATCTAGAAAAAAATTTCTTTGAAAATAATTCCTGGTCCTTCACAAAACATCGCATGTGGAATCAGTGCCGGCGCCAGTACTATTATCAGTATATCGCTCCTTATCTCAAGTTCCCGGCACCGGTTGATGTCAATTTAATAGGAAATAGTTTTTCTTAAAAAAAAATTCTGTGAAAGATTAAGTCATTCAAATGTTATTGTAGTGTAAAAATTCAAAACAGAATCTTTATCGGACTTGTCGATTGAATTAAAGTTTGAATATACAAATGCCACAAACGGTCATCGAAAACCCGGTCATCAATTCTCCCTTCACAGAACCAGACAAACACTTTCGTTTCACTGATGAGGGCATCACTGATGAGGTGATTAAAGGTAGGCGCCTGAGTTCCCGATTTGTACCCATTGTAAGACCTGTGCGGCGGCAGCTCTTGGCTGTCATTCTTCATTAGATTCGTGTGAACTTCTTACCAACCTTACGGAGCAAAAAACAAGAAATATTCTGAAAAAAACGATCGCAAGTGGACATCATTCTGTCATAGAGCATGCCAATTTTACTTTTTGTATAAGTGGAGTATCCCGGGCTCTGACACACCAGCTTGTCAGACACAGGATTGCATCATATTCTCAACAGAGCCAAAGGTATGTGAAACTGAATAATCCCACATTTGTTACTCCACCTGCGATTGAAGAAAATGAATCTGCAAATCAGGAATATCAAAAATTTATGGAAAATGCCTGGAAAATATATCGTTTACTTCTAGATTCCGGTATTAATGCAGAAGATGCTCGTTTTGTATTACCGAATGCGACTACCACCGCAATTACAGTAACAATGAATGCCAGAGAACTTCGTCATTTCTTTTCACTCCGATGCTGCACTAGGGCGCAGTGGGAAATTCGTCAGATGGCATGGAAAATGCTTGAAGAGGTAAAAAAGGTTGCTCCCATAATATTTGAAAATGCAGGACCTGACTGTGATAACTGTTTGGACCCGAATTATCCATGTGATCGACGGAAAACAAAAATAACAAAACAATATAAATCTTTATAACATTAAACGGGGTGTAAATTTGTCAGAAGACTCGATCTTCAGAACTTCTTTATTTTCAGGTGAAAATCTACGGTTTGTTGCTTGGCTTGATATTTCTGGATTTAAAAAACTTATGAAATTTAATCCAGACGAAGCTTTGGCAGTAATAAAAGAATTCTTTAAAATAGGGTTCTGGCAATTACATCCCGATAATCAGCCGCAAGGGAGAGATACGGAACTAGGTCTTGATGGACTGTTTGTTTCAGATTGTGCAATTGTCTGGACGAAAATAGTGTCTGACGATCAAAGTCGCATCGATCAATTTCGCAATATCTTAAAGATTGTCAAAAAAATCAATGAAGAAGTTTTACGTTCTGAAGTAATGAGAAGAAATCGAATCATGCTTTCAACATCGATTGCTTTTGGGGAATTCTTTTCAATAAAAACAGAAGAGCACGATCATATTCGAAAAAATATGATTTTTGGACCAGCTTACATTGATGCCTATACTGATAATTTAGATAATCTTGATCCGGGTTTGTGCCGAATCGTGAAAAAAAACCTGCCGGAATTAATTTCCAGTAGGTTGAATTCAAGTCCTGCAAATGACGATTTGCTCGCATTTGTCCGCCAAGATGAAGGCAGGATTTATTTTTACTGGAATTGTAGAACTTCAATTGAAATTGAAACGTTTAAAGCTAAATACAGACAAGCAAGAGAGACCAAATATCAAGAAATGTTCGAAGCATTAAGTATACACTATAGATAATTTACAGGAACCAAAATCTTCAAGTATTTTTTTCATTCAATCCCCTCTTTGATTCGCCTCACACAAATCCCCATAATCGGAGTTCCGGCACCCCATGTACGACGGCCTCGCGAGAAACTCCTCCGCACACACGGCCGAGATCATCCCCGGCACCCGCTCCTTGAACGCAGCGATGCTCTCTGCATCGGTCGTTCTGCCAAGCGGAAGATGAATACATTTTTTACTCAATTGAATACATTATGTATTCATGCTCGAAGCGCTCATCTCCTCAAAGACCCGGGTCAAGCTCCTCACCCTGTTCCTCGTTAACCCGGAGAGAGAGTACTATATCCGCGAGATCGTACGCATGACCAGCGAGAATATCAATGCAGTGCGGCGCGAGCTCGCAAACCTCGAATCATTCGGCCTCATCACCGGACAAAAGAAGGGAAACCAGCAGTATTACACCGTTAACCTTAACCATTACCTGTACGCGGATCTCCAGAAGATCGTGCTCAAGACCGAAGGAGTTGGAGGCATTATCAAAAAAACCCTTGCCGACGAGAAAGAGATCGCGTGCATGTTCATCTACGGTTCATTTGCACACGGGACCGCCGGGGTAAAAAGCGACATCGACCTGTTCATTGTGGGTACTGTGGATGAAGCCCGCCTCATCCCGCTCGTCCATGAATGCGAGCGTGCGACAGGCCGGGAGATCAACTACTCCCTCATGAAGGCGGACGAGCTAAAAAAACGGAAAGAGGCCGAAGATCCTTTCGTAAAGAATGTAATGAACGAACAGAAGATCATGATCATGGGAACCTGCGATGATTGAGGACCTTGAACGGGACGGGCTGATAAAGCGGCTCCCGGTCGATCAGAAAAAAGTGCATGCCGCAATCGCCCTTGCTCACCGGGATATCAAAACATCCCAAACGATTCTTTCAGGCGATTATGACTGGGCATACACCATCGCATATAATGCAATCCTCCAGGCAGGGCGTGCGCTGATGTTCTCGAAAGGTTACCGCCCGGATGGTGCAAACCAGCATATCTCCGTTGTAAAGTTTGCTGAACTCTATCTTGAAAAAGAGGATGCCATCATCTTTGACCGGATGCGGCGCAAACGGCATAGTTCGGTGTATGATACAGCGGGTTCAATATCTGAAACCGAGGCGGAATTTGCCGTGAGCCAGGCTGAAATCCTGATACGCAGGATCGAGAACCTGCTCACATAGCATCCGGGAATGTCACTTCCCGGGCTCGCCTCATTAACTGGCCGGCCCTGAAAAACTAAAAATAAATCTGCGCAGAAACAATAATCCCCCAATATTTCTCTAAAGAATTCCGTTGAACCATGACCCCCGTCACTCTCCACAACTGCACATTTTACAACGGCGACTGCATCAGCGGGGCAGCTGAACACATTCCGGATAATTCCATTGATCTCATCATCACCGATCCGCCATATGGAATCAACGGCGACAAGCTCCACCAGCATTATAACCGGAACGAAGAATTTGTTGTTGACGGATATGTGGAGATCCCGCAGGCCCGGTACGCGGATTTCAGCCTGAAGTGGATCAGGGAGGCGGAACGGGCGCTGCGACCCGGGGGTTCGATCTATATCGTGTCGGGCTATACGAACCTCATCGATATTCTCATCGCATTGCGGCAGACAAAATTGAAAGAGATCAATCACATCATCTGGAAATATAACTTTGGCGTTTTCACCCGGCAGAAGTATGTCTCGTCTCACTACCACATCCTCTTCTATGAAAAGCCCGGGGGGAAGCGGACATTCAATCTTGAATCCCGGTACGGGCTTGTTGAAAAGACCGATGATGACCGCTCGCTCAACAACGGGGACCGGGAGGATGTCTGGGTGATCAACCGGGAGTACAAGCCCGGGAAACTGAAGAACAAGAACGAGCTTCCCATGACCCTGCTCATCAAGATGATCCAGTATAGCAGCAACGAGGGTGATCTTGTAGGGGACTTCTTCCTCGGCGGTTTCTCCACGGCAAAAGCAGCCATCGGCCTGAACCGTCAGGTAACCGGCTTTGAGATCTCAAAGCCGATGTTTGATGCGAAGATCAAGGAGATGGAGACGATCAAGCAAGGCTACCTGATCGAAAAACTCCGTACACCGTTGATGGACAACCCGAAGAGATACCGCAAGCCGTGGACGGATGAGGACGTAAAAACCCTCGGAAAAGAATTCAGGCGGCTCGCTGCAAAGAAGATGCCAAAGAAGGAGATCATCGCAGAGTTGCAGAAGAAATTCGGGCGCGGGAGATGGGCGATCGAGAAAGCACTCAAAAAGACCAGTCTTATCTGAAAAATGCGGCAAGGGAAAAAAGCGGTACCTAATCTTCTCCTGCCAGTGTGCCGTCAGTACGCGAAGAACACGGGCAGAACTCCAGTACGTTCTTCAGGTCGGCCCCACCGCCCCATAATGTTCCACGTCCCCGTACGTCACCAGCTTCCCGCCTTCATAAACAGAAACAGCCCCGTGCCCCCCGCAGATAATGCATCGTTTCCCGGATCCCTTCAATGCCTCATCTGTTGCAGCCACGAGATCGAAAAGGGCTTTCCTCTCCTTCTTCGCAAGCTCGCTGTCAACGTTGACAGAGGTGACAAGGAAGTTGGCAAGGGAGTTGTACGCCGACCGGTCGTGCGTCAGGCTTGCAAAATTGATCACACTGTCTGCGGCAAAGAGGAGGCCGTGCTCTTCGGAGAACAGGTAGACCTGCCCGACCATGTGGCCGCCCAGACTTTCGAGCACGTCGAGCCGGATGCTATCGATTGTGACCGTGCCGATAACCGGGAAGATTCCCCTCATACCGGTCGGCTCACGTGGGAACAAAATGACATTCTCCGGGCTTGTAAAGCCCGAGAAGAGGTTTATCATCTGGGTATAGAAGGCTTCGAGGATTGAGCCCTCGCTCCGCGAGCCATACGCCCGGTTGTTTATCCTGATAATCTCAAGGGTCGTCGGGTGCATGAACGCAGAAGCTGAAAAATGTCCGCAGGACCCGCAGTGGTCGGCGTCTGCATGGGTGACGATAACCCGTGAAATGTCAGATGGTCTGCCGATCCCATAGTGTTCCAGCATGGTGCAGACATCCTTATGATAGATTCCATAACCGGTATCGATGAGTATCACTTCGTCCGGTGATTTGAGCGCAAAGACGTTGCCCCCGCAGGGCAGCTGAAAGCAGAAGAGGGCAAGCCTGTCCGTGATCCCGACGTGCTGCACGTCAGCAGAAAACTTCGCGCCGGTAGTTGCACGGACCGTCTGACCGGTCTCCAGAACACTTGAAAAGACCTTCTTTGGATCATTGCCCCGGTCCATCAGTTCCTGCGCTATGTGGTTGGTGTCTGCAAGGAAGGAGAGCAGGAATGTATCCTCAGACTCGCCAATGATATCCCGGATCTTCTGGGCGAGGGTGACGTAAAAGACCGTTTCGTCAAGGTGCCGGCCAGTTTGGTCATATTCGATAATGTCCATGCGGTACTTCGACTTGAGCTGCTCCATCAACTCATCGACAAGGTCGCTCTGCTCGACGTGCAGACTGATCGTGAGCCTGCCGGGGTGCCGGCCGACATCGTCGAAATCGACGAACGCGATATTTGCCCCGGCACCGGTCGTGAGTCTTAAAAACTCGTCAAGGGCGCCGCTCCGGTTGGGTACAAACACGTAAAACTTTAAAAAACTTAAAGGTCGGATAGAAGTCTGGAGGTACCCGATTGCGGCAAGGCCGCGGGTAATCTCCTCATAGGACTGATTATCCGCAGTCACTTCGAAAAAGACCGTCGCCGGATCGATGCGTCGGTCATACTGGAGCCGGTTGATATTGCCGTCATATTGCCGGATGATTGCCGCGGCACGGTGGAGTGCCCCCGCCTTGTCCGGCATGCGGGCAACAAAAGAATATTTTTTTAAATTTTTCATGGAAGTGCCGGAATATCATCTGTTCAGAATTCCGATATATCTTATGTAAAAAATCTTTAAATTAAAAAGTAAAAAAAAGGAAACGATACATTTGTGATTATCGCTTTTGGATCCATGACCGAAGGACCATTACAGCACCAAAGATACAGAGAGCCAGAATGATGGTTGTTGATGCAACACCTGTCTTTGACGGTGTAATTTCCATGGTCGTAGTGACCATGACAACCTCGCCGGTCTGGGTTGGAGCGGGAGTAGATTCCAGAGTAACCTGACCGGGGGATGACGTATCAGACGGAATACCCGTTGTCTGCGGCACAGTCACTGTCAGGACAGATACAAGGTCGTTTTTCATGGAGGGATTTGTGCCCACAATGTTATACTGTCCCGGACTCATGTCAACATGGAACCCGTACTGGAATGAACCGGTCCCGCTTACCGGAGTCAGGTACGTGTGAAAGACCCTGCCGGACGCATCCGTAACATTGAACTTAATATAGTCAATACCACTTTCCGCAATTCCCGTTACGTCTACATAGTCACCGGCACGAGCGGAAGATGGATTTACCGTAAGGTAAAATTCCGGTTTTTTCAGGAAAATCGCAGTTGATGAAGTCTTTTCTGAATTTATGCTATCTGATGCAATAATGGTGTATTTTGCGGTCTGTAATTTCGATGAGTCCTTCGGGATGTCCCAACGGAATGTCCATCTTCCATCGGCATTTACCTTGGCAGTATTTCCTGATCCGGGCGCACCTGCCAAATCATATAACGGGACACCTTCCGTGGGTAACCCGGGTCCTGTAATTTTGATCAGGGTGGTGTTGCCAGCCGTGTTAATACCATCAACGATAATTGTATCCCCTGTATTATATCCACCCGATCCACGAAGTGTGATAGTTACGGTTCCGCTTGCTGCAGTCACAGGTACTATGATACACATTGCTACAAAGAGCAGGACGATTACCGGAAAAGGGATTTTAATCCAAATTGTTTTCATTTCTCAACCTCACTTTATAAAGAATATCATTTAAACAGGATAAATATTTTTGTTATTTTTTCATTTTAAAAGGATGCCCCCTTCAAACCGCATGATGTGTCCTGTACCGAAACTATATGTAATGTGAGAGGGCAACGATGTGATCAGGGGAATATTTAAATGACCGAAGTGAAAAATGCAGTTGCCTCCGGTAATGAATCGTTAAAAAAAAGGATACAATCAATATCGGTTCTCCATGAGTACGGGGAAACCGCATACCACCTGCCTGTCTCGTTTGCGCTCACGGGAATAGATGTAAGAAATAGCACATCCGCACAGGATGCATATGTCCGGGCTTCAAATAATCCAATAATCGCCGCGGAATTTCTTCTTTTGGAAAAAACAGACCGTGAGGGAAAGGAACCCGCGCCTTACACGGGATTTATTGGCGATACAGTGCTGCGCAAACTCGGGTACTCGCTCGTGGACGGGAGTATTCTTGGACTCGCCCTTGTCATCGGGACTCCGGTCAAGGGAGGTTCCGCTGTTGGCATCTGCAGGGAACTGCAGGAAAAATCCATGCTCACTTTTCTTGCCGGAGGGGTCGTTCCTGAGCTCCGTAACAAAGAGGTAAAACTGGGTCTTGAATACCGGCTTATCCCGCTGGGCTCCACCAATTTATACGGGGTGCATTTTGTTGACATTGTGTCGCGGGTTGCGTTGATGTTTGGCGGTGTTACCCCCGGAGACACTGCCCGGTTCCTGAAATATGCTGCCGAGCGGGCAAAAGCGATTGTGATTGTTTTTCCCGGACTTACTGATGAAGAGATCGCGGTGGTTGACGCGATGCGGGTGCTTGGCTTCCCCCTCATATCACTTGGGGATTATAGAGGAGAGGGATGGGTTGAGGCACAACCGGAAGATGCTGTCCGGCAGGGCATGGAAGCGAAAGGCATCAGGGTGACTGTAACTGCAATCCCGATTCCTATGGGGTGTTCTCCCGCATTTGAAGGCAAGAGTATCAGGAAAGAAGAGATGTACGTGGAATTCGGCGGCGGAAGGTCCCCGGCTTTTGAACTTTTAAAAATGCGGAATGTTGGCGAGATACAAGACGGGCAGGTTACCGTAATCGGTCCTGAGATCGATGCGATGAAGGAAGGGTCTGCAAACCCGCTTGGCATTATCGTCGAGGTCGCCGGCAAATCCATGAAAAAAGATTACGAACCGGTGCTTGAGCGGAGGATCCATAACTTTGTCAATTATGGGGAGGGATCGTGGCATGTTGCCCAGCGCGATCTCATCTGGGTGAGGATCTCAAAAGAGGCAGTTACAAAAGGGGTGAAGATCACGCATATCGGGAAACTCCTTGCAAGCAAGTTCCGCATGGACTTTCCCCAGCTCCTCGATGCCGTAGCCGTCACGCTGATCACCGATGAGAAAAAAGTGCTTTCGGCCATGAAGGATGCAGAGACCGTATATGAAGAACGCGATGCACGGATCAAAGGAATGCGCGATGAGGATGTGAATACATATTATTCCTGTACCCTCTGCCAGACCTTTGCCCCAAACCACGTGTGCGTTATCACCCCCGAACATCCTGCCCTCTGCGGGGCCATCAGCTGGCTTGACGGAAAGATCGCGTACGAGATCTCCCCGGCCGGCGCAAACCAGCCGGTCGAAAAAGGTACTCTTCTCAATGCTCTGAATGGGGAATTTGAAGGCGTCAACAGGTTTGTAAAAAAGGCGAGTCATGGCGAAATCGACCGGTGTTCACTATACAGTGTCATGGAGTACCCGATGACCTGCTGCGGGTGTTTTGAATGCATTGCTCTCATGCTTCCGGAAGTGAACGGAATTATGGTCGTGAACCGGGAATTCAAAGGTGTCACGCCATCAGGGATGACCTTTTCAACGCTCGCCGGGACAATCGGTGGCGGAGCCCAGACACCCGGGTTTGCCGGTATTTCCAAGTACTATATCCTCTCCAACCGGTTTCTCCAGGGGGATGGCGGTATTGAGCGCCTTGTATGGATGTCCTCGCAGCTCAAAGATGAATTAAAAGATCGCCTGCAAAAAAAACTCACGGAACGGGGTTATCCGGACCTGTTTGAAAAAATTGCCGATGAGACAAAGGCGACCACGATCGAAGAACTGACCGCCTTTCTGGAACGTGTGAGGCATCCCTCCCTGACCATGAAACCGCTGGTGTGAAGGTACATGATGGGTACAGATATCCGGTTTGACTGGACAGGTACAATCGGTGGCGTGGTACTGGGTGCCACACGCACAGAGGGAGGGACACGGAAGACTTCCTACCGTGTTGGCGGGGGAACCACGCTTCCGTTCCTTGATCATGGACAAACTTCTTCACCACTCGTTGCTCTTGAGATCTGCGACGACCCGCAGTACTGGCCGCAGATCGTACGGAATTACTGCGGCGATATTGTTGACGATGTGACGGCATGGGCTACAACCGCCGAGACCGTGTATGGTGCTGATCTGATACGCCTCTACCTTACCAGTACACGGCAGAAGAATTTTTCGGATATTTTGTCTGTAGGAAGATCTGTCGAAGAGGTATTGTCGGCAACAGGCCTTCCCCTCATCATTGAAGGGAGCAACGAGCCGGGGATTGACAGTGGGGTATTCCAGAAGTGTGGTGAGGCCGGTGAGGGAGAGCGGTTGCTGCTTGGTACTGCGGAAGCAGGCAGGTACCGGAGCATCGCTGCTGCTGCGCTTGCTTATAACCATTCAATTATCGCACAGTCGCCCATTGACATCAACCTTGCAAAACAGCTCAATATCCTGCTGCGGGAGATTGGGATACAGCGCGACCATATCATGATTGACCCGTATACCGGGGCACTCGGGTACGGTTTTGAGTACTCATACTCTGCGATGGAACGCATCCGTTTCTCTGCGCTTAAAGGCGACACAGACCTTGCGATGCCCATGATATGTTCAGCAATCGACTCACTCACAATTAAAGAAGTGAGGGAAGCCGATCCTGCAAATCAGGATGAGATGGCTGTTGCATGGGAATTCTATGCCGGACTTGCAGCGGCTGTTGCCGGTGCGGAGATTATCTGTGTGCGCCATCCAAAAACAGTTGGCAAGCTTAAAAAAGCTTTTACAAGCCTGAAAACAGGTACAAATCCCACGGGGAGTATCTGACATGGCACTCAAAGCACTTGACATCTACAAACTCCTCCCAAAAAAGAACTGTAAGGAGTGCGGAGACCCTACCTGTCTTACCTTTGCCATGAAACTTGCCGGGGGAAAGGCAGATGTCGACCTCTGCCCGTACCTTGACGAGCAGGCAAAATCGGTGCTGGGTGCAAGTACACGCCCGCCCATTCGGCTTGTGAAAATAGGTATTGGGGAACGTTCGTTTGCAGTCGGAGAGGAGTTCGTACTCTACCGGCACGAGAAGACGTTCAACAATCCACCGGGAATTTTCTTTAAAGTATCCGATACGCAGACAATGGAAGAAATTTCGGCAATAACGAAAAGGGTCAGGGACGAATACTTCACCCGGGTCGGCTCAGATCTCCGGTGTAATGGTATTGCCCTTGAGAATTCCAGCGGCAATAAGGAAATGTTTGCAGCAGCTGTTGCAACGATTGAGAAGGCAGCCGATCTGCCGCTTGTGCTCATGTCTGAAAAGACAGAGTCACTCTCCGCAGCTCTTGTCCATTGTGGCACATACCGCCCCTTGATCCATGCAGCAACAAAAGAAAATGCAAAGGAGATATGTGCTCTCGCAAAGCACCATGCCTGCCCTCTTGTAATCAAAGCCCGGGACCGGGAACAACTGGTACGGTTGGCAAACGAGTGTGCCGGGGAAGGTGTGCAGGATCTTGTAATGGACTTATCCCCGCAGTCCCTTGGTGAATTTATCACCGCATCTACAGCAATCCGGCAGCTTGCTATTACGAGAGCGATGCCGGATCTTGGGTACCCCGTTTTTCTCGATGCTACGTGTTCAGACGTGCAGGATGCTGCAATTGCCCTTGGTATTGTAAAATATGCATCAGTTATTGTCACTGCCCCGCTGTCAGAGGCATCAGTAAAAGCTGCTCTTACACTACGCCAGAATATCTATACCGATCCCCAGAAACCGATCCAGATGAACCCCGGATTGTACCGCGTGGGCATTCCCGGAAAAGATGCACCGGTGCTCATGACCGTGAACTTTTCCCTGACATTTTTTACCTTGCAGGGGTACCTCGAATCCTCCCGCGTCCCCTGTTTTATGCTGGTTGTCGATACTGAAGGGTTATCAGTTCTCACGTCCGTTGCTGCAGGCAAACTCAATGAAACCCTCGTCCGCGACGCGTTGATCAGGTTCGGGGTGGAAAACGAAGTAACCCACAAAAAACTAATTATTCCCGGCTATGCGGCCCCGCTCTCCGGCAGGATTGAGGAGATGACAGGATGGAAGGTACTGGTCGGGCCAAGGGACGCAGCAGATATTAGCGAGTACCTGGACCAGGAGTGGAAGAAATAAATGCACACTGTAACCTTTCTTCCTGGTTACCGCAAGATCGAAGTGCCCCGTGATACTACCGTTCTTGATGCCGCACAGCGTGCCGGGCTGAATATCAATGTGGTCTGTGGCGGGCAGGGAAAATGCGGAAAATGTGTGGTCTATGTTCAATCAGGTAAGATAGAATTTGACGAGCAAAAGAATTCGAAGTTTTTTACGCAGGAGGAACTGGCAAATGGGGCCTGTCTCGCCTGCCAAACTACCGTGCAGGGAGATCTCCAGATAATCATACCGGACAGCACCCTGATTCAGGATCAGAAGATACTGATTGAAGGGCAGGAGACCGAAATCGAGCTGCATCCTTCTGTCAGGAAATATTTTGTTGAACTCCATTCCCCGACACTCTCCGACCCCTCTCCGGACCTCACACGGCTCCTGTGGGGTATCCAGAAAAACGGAGGCCCGATCGCTGAGAAGATTTATGCGCCGCTGGAAGTCCTGCGGGAAATCCCCGCTCTCCTGCGTCATTCCGATTGGAAAGTGACCTGCACCATTGCTCTTGTTCCGGGCGGGTACCGGTTGGTCGATCTCCAGGAAAATGATACATCAAAGCGGCTTTACGGCGCTGCGGTAGATCTTGGATCCACCACAGTTGTTGTATACCTATGGGATCTCGTCGTCGGCAAAATGGTCGCAGTCGCTTCCAATTACAACAAACAGATCAGTTGTGGTGAAGATATCCTTGCCCGCGTGAACTTTGCAAAAAGGAACGGCCTTTCAAAACTCAAGGCACTTGCTGCAGACAGCATCAACGCCGCGCTCACCACTGCCGCAAACAGTGCAGGGATCGACCGTGAGGATATCTATGAAGTAGTAGTTGCAGGCAACACGGTGATGACCCATATGCTGCTGGGGATTGATCCGGCATATATTATTGCCGAACCCTATGTCCCGGTTGTCCAACGGGCGCTATCGGTTGCTTCCGAAAGGATCGGAATTGCCTGCAACAGGAATGGCGGGCTCTTTGCATTTCCCGCAGTGAGCGACTTTATCGGAGGGGATATCATTGCAGATATCCTTGCCTGCGGTATGGAAGTGAGAGAAGATATTTGCCTCCTTATCGATATCGGCACAAACTTCGAAGTTGTACTGGGGAACCGGGAATGGATGTTTTCCTGCGCCGGCGCAGCCGGGCCTGCGCTGGAAGGAGGGGAGGTTCTTTTTGGTATGCGGGCAAATCCCGGAGCCATCGATAAGATCACGATCGATCCTGTAACGCTTGACCCGGTATACAGCACCATCAACGGGATCAAGCCACGGGGTCTGACCGGTTCGGGTCTGATCGACCTCCTCGCAGAGCTGCTCATGAACTGTGTTATCGACCGGAACGGGCGGATCAATACCGGTTTTGATAATCCAAGGATCCGTACCGGTGTCCGTTTCCCGGAATACGTTGTCGTGTGGGCAGAAGAGACCGATATCGGGAAGGATATCGTGTTGACTGAAAATGACATCAAAAACCTGATCATGAGCAAGGCATCGGTTCATGCTGCCTGTGTGACGCTGATGAAGGAGGCTGGAGTATCCCGTCAGGAGATAACTACTATCTATTTCTCCGGGGCATTCGGTAATTACCTGAACAAAAGGAACGCTACGACGATCGGGCTGATCCCCGAGATCCCTATCAGCCAGATTAAAAATATCGGCAACGGGGCGGTGACCGGTGCAAATATTGCCCTGATTAACCGTCGGAAACGAAAGACGCTCGATGAGATTGCCACAAAGATTGCCTATATCGAGCTGAACGCTGAACCAGCGTTTATGGACGAGTATACCTCCAGTGCATTTTTACCCCACACCGATCTTTCGCTATTCCCTGAAGTGCAGAAGATGCTTGATGCCTGCAGGTTACACCGGAGGTAACTCATGGCACGGATGATCTCACCTCCATGCTCCCGTGCCACGGGAGTCGGGGCACTCCCCCACACCGATCCGGCACAGGCATGTAAGGACATCCTTTCGATATTTAAGGAATTCCCGTATGTCCCTACGCTCCCTGACCGGGGGCAACTGGAAAGCATCGTCTATAACGACTCCGAGCAGTTGCCGGGACGCAGTATCCGGGAGGGGCGGATTACCTTTGACAGCGCCGCCGATACCTTCGCGGCGATGGAGAACGTCTTTGCCGATTACCTTGAAGGCAACTTTGCACCGTATGCGCTCCACAGAGAGTATGCTTCGGGTTTTATCGAGATGATGACGCATGATCTCTCATCTGTTCCTATCCTCAAATGCCAGGTGACAGGCCCGGTCACATTTGGAATGCAGGTGGTCGATGCCGGTAAACGCCCGATCTACTACGATGCACAGGTTGCCGATATGCTCGCGAAGCTGCTCGCGCTCCGCTCCCGCTGGTGTGAAGCCGAGATGCAGAAAAAGACCAGCGTGAAGGAAACACTGGTCGTACTCAACGAGCCGTATCTCGCATCGCTGGGGTCATCGGTTGTGCCAATTGACTTTGAAACAGTACGCTCGGGCTGGCAGGACATCGCTGCCCTTGTACAGGGTGGACTGGGAATTCACTGCTGCGCCAATACTGACTGGGAATTTGTCATTGATCTCGAACCTTCTGTAATTTCTTTCGACGCTTTCGCAACGGCAAAAGAGTTCCTGCTTTTTGGCGATACGATTGCAGGGTACATGGAGCGAGGGGGAGTCATTGCATGGGGGATTGTCCCTGCTGATCTCCGGGTGTTCTCTTGCGAAACTGTTGATTCATTGTATGCACGGTACCTGGCGATACGGGCAGATCTCTGTACCCGTATCTCAGAATCCCTCTTTGACCGTCAGTCGCTCATCACACCCAGTTGTGGGATACGGTTTGCCGACCGGAGCGGGGCGATTGCGATTATGCAGGCAGCGGTGGAAATATCAGCCCGGATCAGAAACGGCGGAGAGTGAAACCATCATGTCACAGACGTTTACCATCGCAGTCTCCGGTAAAGGCGGGACCGGAAAGACAACCGTAAGTTCTCTCATCATCCGTTCCTTAATTGAATCAGGCAAGCGACCTGTCCTCGCAGTCGATGCAGATCCGAATGCAAACCTCCATGAAGCGCTTGGAGTGGAGGTACATGAAACCATAGGGAGCATGCGTGAGGAAGCATTCACAAAGAACATCCCCCACGGCATGTCCCGTCACGAGTACATACGATACCGGTTCCGGAAGGCATTAGTCGAATCAGACGGTTTTGACCTCCTTGCTATGGGACGGCCGGAAGGGACCGGATGCTACTGTTTTGCAAACGACCTGCTCTCGGAATGCATGCAGCAGCTCGGGCGCCAGTATCAGTTCATCGTGATTGATACCGAGGCTGGTATGGAGCATATCAGCAGGGGGACAGTCGGAAGACCTGACGTACTCCTTATTGTGAGCGATCCCGGGGCACGAGGCTTGCGCACTGTTTCCCGTATCCGCACCATCGCCACGTCGCTTGGGCTTGCACCCGAACGGATCCAGATTGTCCTTAACCGTTACAAATCCGGAACTGCACCGGTCGGTACAGGGGGTGAAAATCCAATCGCATTTATCCCGGAGGATCCTGAAGTAGAGAAGGCAGACCTTGCCGCAGAACCGGTTTCAAAGATTCCCTTTAACAGTCCGGCCCGGGTGGCGGTGCGGGATCTGGCGGAGAAGTTGATGGCACTCGAGGAAAAGGGGTAATTTTTAGTATATAGTGTTGGTCACAACAATAATTGACCAATCGTAGCCTCAAAAGAGGTGTAATTAAAAAAATTTTAGTGAATTGAATTATCGTAACATTATCTACAAATACATCGCAACCGCAATAACCGTGGTCCAGAGCCCGTTCTTGTCACCCTCGGCAGACTGGCATGTGTGCTTTGTCTTGATGATCTTCCCGCTTGCCTTATAAGTCTGCTCGCGTTCAGACCATGCGGCATTGACATCAAACTCGATACCCAGTGTTGTCGCAAGCATTGTCGCTGCAAGGTCTTCTGCATATTCGCCGGTTTTTTCCTTGGTTTCACCAAATGCGTGGTGTTCCGAAAGATACCCGTACTCCGCTACATCCTTTGGGAGAGCGAGGCCAATTGCCGCGGATACCAGCCGGTTGGGTTCATTGGTCTCGTTCCGGGCCATGACGCAATAGGTAATCCCGCCGGATTTTAGTTCCTTTAAACCCTGTGCGGTTGAAATTTGTTTACAGTTCGGGGGAAAGATGCTTGAAACATAGACCAGATTACAGCGTTCGATTCCCGCTTTCCGCAGCGCAAGTTCAAATGAAGCAAGACGGTCCTTGTGGATTCCCAACCCTTTGGTGAAGAAGATCCTTGTCGGAACATACATGATCCTTAATGCATCCTCTTTTTTCATTAAGTTTCCGGAGAATCGGCACTATATCACAATTTTCCCCGGATTTTTCATTTTGTCAGAGTGAAATTCCGGGAAAAATCTGCCTTGTGTATACGTTGACCAATCTGGTGTATCTACCATAACACAATTCGCAGGTTAAATAAATTCCACTCTATTCCCTGGCACGATCCATTCTTTTTTATGAAATGCCAGGTACGCGTGCTCGTATCCGTACTTGGATCCTGCTATCGGTTACGCCTGATTGTGGAAAAAATCACGTCAGAAGGTTTAACCATGTTTGGGAAAAATATTCAAACGGATTGTGGTCATGGAAGTAACATTTCCGGAGAATATGTTCCTTATCGAGATCCGGCTCGGCAGGACAAAATGGAGGATCAAACAGACCACAGCCAGAATTTCAAAGACCTTCCAGATTGAGGAATTCGCCGAGAAACACCCTCATATAACGCTTTTTGGACCGTTCACGGTAAAAAAAGGGGTTTCTGTACAGGATCTTTTAACAGCAGTCGAATCTGCAGCCAAAGCCTTTGGTGCAATTCCTTTCCTGATCCATGGATATGACACAAACCAGGGGCTCAATGGAGCGGTGATCGCCTATAAGGTTATCCCCACATATCTGCTCGCTGATCTCACCGAGGCGGTTGCACGATCGGTGGGGAATCTTGCGGATGATCTGAACACGTGGGACCAGGATCCCGGCCAGAAATGGTTCCATGTGACTATCGCAAACAGGCTTGACCGCGAACGGGCTTCAGAAATATTCGCACAACTTGAAAACCAGTCTTTTGTCGTATTATCCTCATTAGAAAAGTCAGGCCGGTTTTTCAGGAGCCAGCACCTTCATCAGGGCATCTCAGAAGCGGGTTTACCTGAAATGTCTGCCCGCCCGCCTCTGTATGATGAAGAGGGCCTGCGGATTACTGTGGTACAGGGTGGAGACATCCTTGCTGAGTACGACCTTATTTTTCATCGCTGGTTTTTTCCGGGCATTCCCGATGCCGGACGGACATGGAAGCAAACATTACTGGAGCACCGGAAAAAAAGCGGTCTTGAACTGACCTGCCCCAGGTATCGCCAGGATCCGGATATTTTTGTCATCAGCGATCTCCATCTCGGCCATGCAAACATCATCAGATACTGCTCCCGCCCGTTTTCTCATGATGCGGTAGACGAGATGGATCACGTGCTCATCAAAAACTGGAACTATACGGTTAAACCGGCTGACCGGATTTTCCATATCGGCGACCTCTGCTATGGCCCGGATGCAAAACACCCTTCAGAATATCTCCAGCGACTGAATGGCAAAATATCCATCATGGAAGGCAACCATGATGAAAAAAATACGGATGCAAATATCTCTGAAACGCTGGTACACATGGATATCCCCTTCTTATTGATCCATGATCCGGACGATGTGGGGGAGCCTTTTTCAGGCTGGGTGGTTCATGGCCACCACCATAATAATAATCTTGCAGATTTCCCGTTTATCAATTTTGAAGACCGTAGGATCAATGTGAGTGCCGAAGTGGTCAGGTACCAGCCGGTGAGCCTTTCCTATCTCTGCGACATTATACAAGACTACACATCAAAACCCAAAACCAAATCGATTCTGCTGCGTGGCGAATAAGAAAGAAGATCCAAGGGCTCACAACATTTATATTGAGGCAGTGTTCACTCCCGTTACGGGATCTAACGATGCTGTTTCATACAATCGTTTCTGAAGGAATCGCCCACAATTCGTACATCGTGGGTTTTTGGGGGTGTTGCCGCGGTCATCGATCCCCGCCGCGATTGTGATGTGTATCTCGATATTGCAGATCGGTCAGAAACCCAAATCACCCACATCTTTGAAACGCACAGGAACGAGGACTATGTGACCGGTTCACGAGAACTTGCAGCAAGGTGTGGTGCAGGGGTCTATCATGGTGCAAAATTACCATTCTCATACGGTATCCCGGTGAGAGAGGGGGACCGGTTCATGTTTGGATCTCTGGAAATCTCGGTGCTTGAAACGCCCGGCCATACTGAGGAGAGCATCTCGCTTGTAGCACGAGACCTGGCCATATCACCTGACCCGTACATGATCTTTTCCGGTGATACTATTCTCTCCGGTGACATTGCCCGCACCGATTTTTTTGGAAAAGACCGGAATGCTGAAATGGCAGCAAAAATTTTTGATTCCATTAACAAAAAGATTCTCTCACTTGGGGAAGGGGTTATCATCTGTCCCGCGCATGGTGCCGGTTCAGTCTGCGGGGGGGAGATCACCGATCATCCGTTCACAACTGTCGGTTACGAGCGGAGCACGAACCGGCAGATCAGGATGGGCAGGGAATTGTTTATCCGGCAGCGGGTTACTGAATCTCCCTATGTTCCCCCTTACTTCCGCCAGATGGAAAAGTATGACCTTGGCGAAGGGCCGGTCACCGGGAATAATTTCCGCCCCCGTCCACTGGGAATTCCGCAGGTCCATGACCTGATGAGATGCGGTGCCCGGATACTTGATATCAGGTCACCGACATCGTTTGCAGCAGGGCATATCCCGGGCAGCCTGTCGATCTGGCGGGAGGGAATCCCGGCATTTGCCGGTTGGTTCCTTTCCTATGAGAAACCGATAATCCTTGTCGATGATTTCAACGTTGGGTTTGACCCCATATTCCGGTACCTTATCCGGCTTGGATATGACAACATCACCGGTTACCTTGCCGGAGGTTTTCCCGCATGGTTTAAGGGTGCACAGGAGATCGGTACGATTCACACCTGCTCAGTCCAGCAGCTGAAGGGATGGCTGGAAAAAGGAACGCCTTTTATGCTTGATGTCCGTGATATCAAAAATTATCGTTCTGTAGGGCATATCCGGGGAGCACACCATATTTATGTCGGTGAGCTGCCGCAACGGCTCCAGGAGATCCCGAAAAATGAGCCTTTAGTGGTCTATTGCGATGCCGGATACAAAGGAAGCCTCGCCGCGAGTGTCCTTGCACAGGAACGGTTCCATGATATTACCAATATCCTCGGGGGCATCCATGCGTGGACGCGAGCGGGATTCCCCATTGAAAAATCTCCTTAATTTTTTGGTATGTATTCAAAGGATATTTGATAAGGTTTATCATCTTTCGTTCTCATCAGATGGTGTATACTCATGGAAATTGTGAAGATCCCGCGGATGGAAAAAAAGGAATATGACCGGCTGATTGACAAGGGGTACATCTGCCGGATCGCATTCCAGGGTGAAAAGTACCCGTATATCGCACCGTTCCTCTATGTATTCGACGGATCCTTTTTGTATTTTCTTTCTACAAAATATGGGAAAAAACTGGAATATTTCCGGAAAAGTCCTTATGTTTCCGTGGAAGTCGAACGGTACTCAAAAGATCTTTCCTCCTATATGTTTGTCACGCTGCAGGGTTATCTGGAAGAAGTCCATGATTCTATTGAAAAGAAACTGATACGCGAAAAGTTCGTAGACCTTATTGTCGGGCGTGACCTCTCCTGCAATATCCTTGCTGCTCTCGGGCATTCACCTGACGACGCCCCGGCGGCAATTGCTAAAGAGGAGCGGTCGCTTGTCTGGAAACTGGTCGGGGTTAAAGACCTCGTGGCGTTGAAAAACCTGTAAGAGTACTGGCTCTTGAATAATCCTACATTTACCTGTATGCTGGTCAATGCTTTCCTGAGTGCTGTACGGGTAAACTATCCTGTTTTTTTACCAATGTGTACCAATGCACCGGATTTTTTGCGTGCCGGGGAAGGTACAGACTCTTTCCATGAATGAGCCGGATCAAAACCTCAAAATTTTTGCGATCAAAAAGTTATCATTATTACGGAATTTTCCCCATGGACATATCAGGTTTTTTCCAGTTCATCCTCCTTGCCGTCCTTGTTATCCTGATATCGGTCGGACTTGACCGGCTCTTTATTCAGGTTGTCCCGTTCCGGTTCCTGTACTATGCGATCCGTCTGCCCGGCGTTGTCCTCCATGAAATATCTCATATGATCGGGTGCCTTGTCACTGGGGCAGAGATAAGAAAAGTTGTGTTTTTCTCAAAAGAAGGGGGATCAGTCACCTATTCGGAACCCGGAATCCCTATCCTTGGGACGGTTATCATCAGCACCGCACCACTCTTTTTCCTCCCGCTTATCCTTGCCGGGCTGACATGGATTTTTACGACATACTTTGGCTGTATTGTACCTCCCGTTGTCCCATTGACCGGAGATCTGGTTGCGGGGAGTGAAGATATGATAAAAAACATCATAATAATATTTTCACAGAACCTTATCGATCATCCCAATGGCTGGTTCTTTTTATATCTCTTTTTGTGCGGCAGCATCGTCCTCTCTCTTGCTCCAAGCGCGCAGGACTTTAAAAATGCAGCAATCGGGATTGGTTCTCTTCTGGCGATCTGCCTGCTTATTGTAAATTACGGCTTTGGGCCCGGGATTGCCCTTATCTCCCTCATAGCCTCTCCCATGATCACCGCCTTTTCAACCGGCCTGCTGTTTGAAATGATTACCGTAATTGTGGTTCTCCCGTTTATCATACTATTTGTCGTACGAAGGACGTAAAATGAGGAAATGACCCTGCAGATATTTTTCTCAGTAAAAATGCAGTTGATGTCAGATCGCGGTTTTTCTCGCAGCAGATGATAAAAAAATCCCATGAAAATGCTCTGATACCGAGCCATTCCACCAGTACGTTCAGGATCAGATCGGTTTAATCTTTTCAAAACAGATACCATCCATAAGGAATGAAGGACGCGATGGCAGAGGATGTCATTATAAAGGATATCGCCGGGAACCTCTCACCCGGAATGCGCCAGTATATGTCTATCAAAGCGCGCTATCCCGATGCAATACTCTTTTTCCATATCGGTGATTTTTACGAGACATTTTTTGCTGATGCTGAACTGGTGTCCCGTGAACTGGACATCGTACTTACTTCACGCTCGAAAGGGAGCACCTCAAAAATCCCGCTTGCGGGAGTCCCGTACCATGCAGCGGAGGGATATATCGCAAAGCTTGTGCAGAAAGGATACAACGTGGCCGTCTGCGACCAGCTGGAAGACGCAAAATCGGTAAAAGGGATCGTCAGGCGGGATGTCGTGCGCGTGATCACGCCGGGTACCGTGATCGACCCTTCAATAATCCTGTCGACCGATGCACGATACCTGATGGCACTCTGCCCGGGCGCCATTAATGGGGAATGGGGACTTGCATTTCTCGATATCTCAACCGGGGAGTTTTTTGTCACTAGTATATCTGCAGAAAATTCCCTGCAGGATCTCCTTTCCGAAGTTGCACGGTATCATCCCGCGGAATGTATTGTCCCTTCATGTATTCCTGAAGAAATCATTACAGCCATCAAAAATCTTGCGGTGGTTGTCAACCCGTACCGTGATGATGCATTTGAGGAACAGAATGCAAGGAACACACTTGCATTACAATTCCATGTATCGTCATTCGCCGGATACGGGTGCGAGGATATTCCCGCAGCACTGGGTGCTGCAGCCGCTGCACTCCGGTATGCACAGGAGACCCAGAACTCCCCTCTTCCCCACATCAGCGGATTATCGACCCGTTCAACCGCGCAGTGCATGATGCTGGATGCGACAACGTTGCGCAATCTTGAGATCACCGAGAGCATCCGCACTTTGGCAAAAGGCGCAAACCTGCTCTCCTGCCTTGATTGTACAAAAACAGCGATGGGGTCAAGACTGCTCCACAACAGGGTAGTACGCCCTCTCATCGATCCCACAGAGATTAATCGCCGGCTTGATGCGGTAGAATTTTTTGTCAGGAGACCGACGGTCCGTCATGCCCTGCGTGCCCTGATGAACCGGATGGCGGATGTCGGGCGGATTGCAGGACGGATTGCATATGGAAATGCCGGTCCCCGCGACCTTGTGGCACTCACGGTATCACTGGGGTTGATCCCGGAGATAAAAGATCTGGTCAACGGACAGGGCGAAGAACCCCCGGCTCTTGTCAGGGATGCAACAATTAATCTCCATGAACTGCCGGATACTCTTACCCTTATTAAAACGGCGATTATCGATGATCCTCCTGCAACAGCAAAGAACGGATGTGTTATCAGGGAAGGTTACTCTGCAGAACTCGATGAACTCGTAACCATCCTCGCTTCGGGAAAGGACTGGATTGCCCAACTGCAGGAAAAAGAGCGCAATCGTACCGGTATAAGATCCTTGAAAATCGGGTATAACAGGATTTTCGGGTATTATATTGATGTAACCCGATCCAACATCTCCCGTGTCCCCTCTCACTACGAGCGCCGGCAGACAACAGCCGGTGGCGAACGGTACACGATTCCCGAACTCAAAGAAAAAGAGGCATTGATCACCAATGCGGATGAACGCGTTCTGTCACTTGAACGGGAACTCTACAGTGCCCTTCTTGACAAGCTTAAAAAAACAGTTCCCGATCTTCAGGTGACCGCGAAGGGCATCGCGGCACTTGATGTGTACTGCGCACTCGCTGAGGTGGCGCAGGTTCATAATTATGTCAGGCCGGTGCTCGATGAGAAGAATCACATTCTGATCCGTGAAGGACGACACCCGGTCGTCGAACGGAACGTTCCTGCCGGTTTTGTGCCAAATGATACCGACCTGTCCGGAAACGGGACCCAAATCATGATCATCACGGGCGCCAATATGGCAGGGAAATCCACCTACATGCGGGCTGTGGCACTCATCTGCATCATGGCACAGTCGGGCAGCTTTGTGCCGGCAGCCCATGCACGGGTCGGTATGCTTGACCGTATCTTCACCCGTGTCGGCGCATTTGATGATCTTGCAAGCGGGCAGAGCACATTCATGGTGGAGATGCTTGAACTTGCAAATATCCTCAACAATG
>Ga0268276_1001327_pt1 | contig 24863 bp, 19 predicted proteins | sample saktaG_4_FD_190145 | JGI IMG/M metagenome (GOLD analysis project Ga0268276, IMG submission 190145) | Saline water microbial communities from Sakinaw Lake, British Columbia, Canada - sak_2010_1_5_45m | ecosystem: Environmental > Aquatic > Non-marine Saline and Alkaline > Saline ... | reverse complement strand
ACAGAGGGCGGGACAGCAGGGAGTGAATTTGGTTAGAACGGGACAGATCCCTCTACAATAAAAGTTAAGGAGAGAACATGCCGAATAAAGAATTAGATGTTGGTTTTCAACCCCCGCACAGAGCCTTAATCAACCAGGGCTTCACTTTTAAACCATATAAAAGAGGAGATAAGGTTACTGCTCCAATAAATGCTGCCGGAAGTCTTTTAACCGATACGGCTAAGAACTTAGCGCAAGCATACTTGAAAAATAGGAAGACGAAAAAGATGGAGAAGAAGTTAAATATTAAACCCAAACTCCTAAAAGCTGCCGGAGATTTAGCTAAATTTAGGAAGGAAGCGGGAGTTTTTGAATGGGCCGGTGAACATGTTGTAGGACCTATATCCAAAGGGGTTAGGAAGTATTACGGAGATACTAACTACGAAGATTTGGGGGAGAATGTTGTAGCGCCTATAATTAGAGGTGTAGATAAGAATTTAGATCTTAAAAAAGGTATAAACTCTACGATAAAGACCAACATTCCTGTAGCAACTTCAGCTGTCGGACAACAGTTATTGGAGTGGTTAAAATCGGGAGGGAGAAGATACGAAGATCTTTTTAGGACTGGAGTTGGTAAATTAAGAGCTAACACTCCAGAACAGTTAAACGGTATATGGGATAAAATTTCAGAACATCCGTATTTAACTCCTTCACTAGCGGTGGCTCTCCCTCTAATACTAAGTAAATTACTTAGTAGGAAAGAAGAGAATAAAAGAAAATCAAATACGGATATGTTTGCGGCGAAGCCGTTAAATAGGTACTTATGAACGAACAACCTAAAAATTTAGCAGATAAAACAAATCCTCTAAAAATATTTTACGGTTTAACAGATAAAATGCCTCCTATAGCTTCCACAGCTTTAGGCGGAGCTTTAGGGGGTTTGGGGGGATACTACGGTTCTAAGGCCTTAACGAATTTAGCAATTAGTCTTATGTTCGCCAATAAGCCTCCTGAAGTCCGTAAACAGATATTGAATTCAGTTACACAGAACAGTAAGTTAAGCAGGATAGGAGCTATAGTCGGAGCTCTAGGAGGTGCTTATTTTTCGGGAGGTAGAGATCTGGATTTCGGGGATTGGGGGAGGTTTAAGAACAGTCTCCTAGATAAAGAGTATTGGAAGAATAAAAACAACTTAAATACTAGAGTGAATACATTCAAAAATAAATTAGACAATAAGTATTATACAACCAAACTAGCTTCCGAAATTAATATGTATACTTCGGATATAATCCCTATAAAACAGTCCTTAGATCTTATAGATAAGGATGTATTTTTAGATCCCTTCGCTAAAAACACAACAGCGGATTTAATCTTCGGAGCCGAAAAGAAGGAGAGTGGACTTACTTCCGGGAAAGACTTGACCCGTTCAGCAATTAGGGCTGGAATAGCTTTCGCACCGGCTTACGCTTTCGGGAGCGGGGTCGGCAGTATTTTAGGTCTCCCCCCCGCAGTTAGGGATAGAGTGAGTTTGGTGGGGGGATTAGCGGCGGCAGTATTTAATTCAGGGATATTGAAGTAAAAACAAAAAGGAATGAGTACATGGATATAGACGCGTTTACGGATGGTTATTTATATAAAACAGCTATTAACTCCGCAATTCCCGGATTGGTTGGCGCGGGGGTTAGCGGCGGTGTCAGCACTGTCGGGGCGGGAATACATAACATTAAAACGTTGGCAATACTCCTCCCGATTCTTATAGGAGTTTCTGCCGGAGCCAGCGTAAGTAAGCTCACTTCTCCCGGAAATACAGATACTAAGAATATGCAGAAGGCTTTGTTAGCGGCGGAGATGGATGAAACTTTAGCGGAACTTAGGAGAAAGAAAGACTTTGCAGAACACAAAACAAATTCCCGGGACGATCAGCGAGAAATCCGGATCTAAAATAGATACTGATTTAGGTGCTAAAAAAGTTACAGGAGCTTTCGAAGGTCTCCCCTATAGAGGTAAGCCTATAATAGTTAGGGAAAGCGACCCGGAGTCTAAACAGCCTAAATTAATATATGAAGGACATGCCGGAGTATTCAATATGTCTTTAAAAGATAATTTAGAAGAATATTCCAAGTTGATGGATAGAGAGGTTAGAGGATTAATTACAATAGGACAGAAGAGAATAGTGTACGATAGAGACCTAAAGAATTACATAGTGTTTTTGGAATGGGCTGAACAGTTCTACACGTCTCCAGAAGAATAAATAGGAGTTGATAATGGGTGCCGCTGAATTTTTAAAGAAAATGCTCAATCCTTTCCCCAGTGAAGGATTCGAAGATAAAAATATTTCTGGGGATCAATCCGAACTGAATAAATATAAAAATAAGCAGTTGGTTAGGCAGGCGGGCAGGAATTTATTGGGGTGGGGAGGGACCTTCTTTGCTCTAAGAATGTTGTTGGGGGAGAGGGATAAGTTACGTAATAAGCAGGGGGATAAAAAGATACGATCTTATTTAAATGCCCGTTATCCAATCGTCTCATTTGATCCCTCCTTAAAAGACAATAAAATTGAGGCATTACAAAGGGAAATAGGAGTTGATAAGACAGCAAACGTAGTTTCGGAAGGTTTCGGGCAGGTGCAGGATTTTGTAGGGATGATGGGGAGGAAAGATAGAGCCAATTTACATTTGGCGGCAACTTTGGCAGCAAGTTATGGGGGAGGAGTTTTAGGGTGGAAGATAGCGGATAAGCTCTTAGACAAGCAGAGGGAGAGAGAGTTGGATAAGAAAATTGAAGATAATAGGAACGAAATGGATAAGTTGATGTATACGGAGTATTTGAGGACTAGAGGACTCCCTAAAACAGCTAAAGATGAAAATAAGCATACTAAGCCCGCCAGCAGTCTTTGGAGGGCTTTAGGAGCAGCTTGGTGGGTTTGGGCTGTAGGGAGTATGGCAATAGCATATAGAGCGGGGAAAGGATATATGGATTCTACGGATCCGAACAGGAAGAGAGTTAAAGAACTGCAGGAGATAGCTAAATCGCAGGCCAAGCTAAATGAAAATCCTATATTGATTGGCGATTCGGACTTCAATCCCGTATCTACCTTAGGAGCTCTAAAACCCAAGAAAAGTGTAATTAGAGGGGCTGTAGATTTACCTAAGAAGATTGTAGATAGTAGAGATCCTTACGCAGCAGCTTTAGGGGGGGTAAAATATGCCTAACTTAATTGATTTCGATGATTACGCTGCAGTACGTACGGATATATACGATAAACTGTACAAGTCTGTAAAAAATGTATTCCCGTATAAGAATGAAAAGTATACTTTAGTATTAGACAATCTGAATTATTCCAGTCCGGAAAAGTATTCCAAGAAAGAACAGAAAGCAGCTCTTCTTTCCGGAAAATCCTTGAATAGAAAGCTTACTGCCGGACTAACAGTTATAGACAACGATACGAATTTACCCGTATCGAAAGTACTTAGGAAAACTCTATTCAATGTCCCGTATTATACAGAGAGAGGGACATTCATCCGTAACGGAGTTGAATATACTGTCCCGAAACAATTCCGGTTAATTCCCAATATATATACCCGCAATACTGCTTCCGGAAACGTAGAAGCTCAATTCAATGTGAGACCGAGGACTGGAACATCTTTTAGAATAGAGATGGATCCAGCAACATCTATATTCAGTTTCAAGACTTCCGGGAGAAGAATCCCTCTATATCCTATATTGAAGAAGTTGGGGATCGAAGATACGGATTTAATCAATTCTTGGGGGAAGGAAATATTTAGGAAGAATTCGGAAGCTAAGCCCAGCCCGCATGCTATTAGCTGGATTCGCTCTACTTCAGCCGCTGAATTGGAGAAGACTGCGGAAGAAGGTTTGGAATACGAAAAAGATGCCGGATTAACTAAATATTTTGGGAAGATGGAAGTAGATCCGGAGGGGACATTAGCAACTTTAGGGACAGCATATTCGAATGTGGGTCCGGAGGCAATTTTAGATAGTACTCGAAAAATACTTAGAGTCAGTAGAGGGGAAGACAATACGGATGATAGAGATAGTCTACAATTTCAAACAGTACACGACTTTTCAGATTTTTTAAGCGATAAACTTAAAAACGATCAAAACGGTGTCTTAAGGACTTTCCTTTGGAAGCTTACGGGGAAACAGGGGCAATTAGGTTTTATGCCTTCAGGAATTTTGGATGCTCATACGCAGCATTTCTTCAATAATGCGGGCTTAGCTCAGTATGTTGAAGAGATCAGTCCTATGGATATGTACAATCAAAATCAGCGCGTAGTTCGTTTGGGGGAAGGAGCGATGGGGAGCATAGATGTAGCTCCTAAATCAGCTAGAGCAGTTCAGCCGAGTTACTTAGGATTAGTGGACCCGGTAAGATCTCCTGAAAGTCTCCGAGTAGGCTTAGATTCCTACTTCGCTAGGAATGTTAGAAAAGGTCCTAAAAACTTACTTTACGCGGAACTCCTAAATGCTGAAGGAAAAAAAGAGTGGGTAGATCACAAAACTTTAAGTACTTCAGTCATATCTTTTCCCGGAGGACTAAGTTCTCCCTCCGAATTCATTCCGGCAATGGTTAAGGGGAAGGGTATATTTTACGTTCCTAAGAACGAAGTTGAATACGAACTCAAATCGGGAGACGATCTATTTTCTAGAGGAGCTAATACAGTTCCTTTTAAATCCGGAGTTAAAGGGATGAGATTGTCTATGGGCTCCCGCTTTATAAATCAGGCACTCCCTCTAGTTAGGAGAGAAGCTCCGTACGTACAGTCTACGCACGAAGATGGGGGGCCGGAAATGGATTATTTAGGAAAGTTTATGGGGGCTATTAAGGCGGAGGAGACTGGAACAGTTACTAGAGTCGGTAAAGAGAATATAATAGTTAAAACAGATTCCGGAGAGGAGAAAGTATACGATCTATATTCTTCTTTCCCCTTCTCCTCCAAAACATTTATACATAATTATCCTGTAGTTAGCTTAGGAGATAGAGTAACTAAAAATAAGACTTTAGCGAGTTCCAATTTTACGGATGATAAAGGGACAGCGGCTCCTGGAGTAAATCTTAAGATAGGTTATTTCGGATATAAGGGGAAGAACTTTGAAGATGCCACAGTAATCTCCGACTCAGCGAGTAAGAAACTTACTGCTGAACTTATGTACAATACTAAGGTAGAGAGGAAGGAGGGAGCACATATAGACAAGAGAAAGTATATGACTCTTTTCCCGGGAAAATACACTAAAGATCAGTTGAACAAGATCGGAGATAACGGGGTGGTGGAGGTAGGAGCTACAGTAAACTTCGGGGATCCTCTAATCCTAAGCTCGCAGGAAAGAATACCGAGCTTGAGTATGATGGGGAGGAGAAGTATAACGGATGAAAGTAAGATTTGGGAACATAGGTCTACTGGAGTAATTACGGATGTTGGAGAAACTAAGAACGGCTTTCAAATATTTGCTAGAGCGAATAGCCCTGCGCTAGAAGGAGATAAGCTAAGTGTTGCATTCGGGTCTAAAGGAGTTATCGCGGAAGTCATAAGTGATGATAAGATGCCTAAGGATGCTGCGGGAAATCCTCTAGATATTATCTTCAGTCCTCTAAGTATTGTATCTCGTACCAACCCTTCGCAGTTGGTGGCAGCTAGTTTGGGGAAGGTGGCCGCTAAGACGGGGAAGTCTTATGCCCTCCCCGGATTTTCAGATATAAATTTAATTGAGTTCGCTAAGGAAGAGTTAGCTAAAAACGGGTTGACGGATACGGAAGATTTAACAGATCCTTTAACAGATAAAACAATTCCTAAAGTATTTACTGGAAATATGTATGTATATAGATTGCAGCAGACTGCCGAAAGCAAGGGGAAGAGCAGATCTACAGGATCGTACAGTCAGGATGAAGATCCGGGGAGGGGAGGGAAGGGTGGCTGTTTCCCGGCAATGCAGAAGATACTTACTTCAGATGGAGAAATGCTAATAGGTAATATTGTTGAAAAAAGGAAGAGAGTACATGTTTGGGGGTATGCTGAAGATGCTAAAAATTGGGGATTTTATCCTGTAACTGATTGGTTCGTAAGAGAAGCTTCTGCTGAAGATCTTCTGCAAATAGATATAGCATATATAAAGGAAAGTATTAAAAATATATCTTCTATCTATCCCACTAAAAATCATATGATTTATAAGCACGATATGCTTAAGGTTAGAGCTGATGAATTGAAAGTAGGAGATAAACTTATTACTGGGATTGCTCCCGGCTTTGTATTCGCAGAAATTAAAGATATAAAACCTTATAAACATTCCGGAAGAGAATTAACTTTTCCTGTATACGATATAGAGGTTAGTCACATTCACAAATACACTGCTGGAAATGTTTTGGTCTCAAATAGTAAGCACGTTGGGGACATGGAGTATCAGAGTCTTCTAGCGCACGGGGTTACAGAAGTTATTAAGGACTTGAAATTAGTTAAAGGACAGAAGAACGATGATTTCTGGAGACAGTTAAAATTAGGACAAACCCCAACAACTCCAGGAACACCTCTAGTATACGAAAAGTTTAAGGAGATGATTAGGGCTGCGGGAGTTAATTTAAAAGAGGGTCCGGATAGAGACAGTATCTTCGCGGCTACTGAAGATCAAATTAAAGAGCTTACAGGAAATAGAGAGATATTGAGTGGGGCAACATTTAGTGCTTCGAAACTAGAACCGATTAAATGTTTCGATTACTCTACGTTAGTTTCTACCGAAGATGGTTCAAAAAGGATTGGGGAGATAGTTAATAAGAGACTAAATATTAGGGTTTGGAGTTATAACTTTAAAAATAAAGAACTAGAACTTAAGCCGGTAATAGGGTGGTTTAGGAATAAAGTTAAAGGACTGTATGAAGTTAAATATTCTAATTGTAGGTTTTTTGGAGATCGTTTGGGGCATACTAAACTTAGAGTCACCGAAGATCACTCTATTCCAGATATTTTAGGGAATAAAATACCTATAAAAGATGCTGAATATTTAGTAAGCTTTACGGAGGAACTTAGTAAATCTCAGGAACAGGTTTTGTACGGAACTCTTCTAGGAGAGGGGTCTGTTTCTAAAGCAGGTAATTTCAGTTGTTCACATCAGCGTAACTATATAAACTTTAAAGCTCAAATGTTAGATCAATTTAAATCTGCTGTTGATTCTACCGCCATCCCCAAAAGCGTAAATAAAGAATATACCTGCGTAAGGTTTAAGACCAGAATTAGTGATGTTTTTAAAGATGCTTATAAATTATGTTATCCTAATAATATTAAGACAGTTAGTGAAGCATGGTTAAATAAAATAGATATCTTAGGATTAGCTATTTGGATAATGGATGACGGGACTTTAGACAACTCGTCTAAAACTAAAAACTTAAGAATATGTACGGACTCATTCACTGAATCTGAACAAGATTTGATTGTGGAATGGTTTAATAATAAATGGGATATTGCAGTACAAAAATATAAATACAAAGATACATTTAGAATTAGAGTTAGTGGGAATGCTTTAATTAAACTTGTAAATTTAATAGCTCCGTATGTCCTCCCAGACTTTCAATATTCTTGTTTATATGCGGATAGTATTTTAGGTTCTGGATTAAAATCTGTTTTAGAAGATAATAAGAAAATAAATATTCTTAAGAAAGTTCCTTTTTCTTTTTCTGAAGATATGTGGTCCACCAAAGATAGAAATAAATCTCCTAAGACCGCGTACGATATAACTGTAAAGGACAATCATAACTACATAAGTGCTTCTATATTAGTTGGTAACAGCGGCCTCTTCGACCCAGAGGCCACCGGGAGCTTAGTTGGCGGCGAAAGATTTGCATATATAAGTTTGCCTGAGCCTGTCTTAAACCCTGTGATGGAAGGTCCTATAAAATCTATTTTAGGCTTGGATCAGAAATCCTTAGATAGCATACTGAACGGGGAGAAAGAGATAGCGGGTAAAGTAGGTGGAGAAGCTCTTAAGAGTCTTTTAGACAGTGTAGATATTAATAAAGTAGTTATAGACTCTCTAGAAGATATTAAGACTGGCGTAAAGTCTAAGAGAAATGCTGCAATCAAGAGATACGGATATGCTAGAGCTATGCAGAAGCAGGGTGTAGATCCTAAAGACTTTATAATTACCCGTGTTCCCGTCTTACCTCCTAAATATAGACCTATAACTCGTCAGGGAAATTTAATACTTAGTAACGAACCCAATTATCTATATAAAGCTCTATTCGACAGTATAGAAGATTTTAAGGATAGTAGCGTACTCCCTAAAGAGATGCAGGTAGCTGCTAGGGATCGAGTGTATAAGACATATAAAAGTTTAGTAGGGCTTATAGATCCTATTCAGCCGGACTTAAAACAGAAACAGATAGGAGGGATTCTACAACAGATATTCGGAAAAGGCTCCCCCAAAAACTGTTATGATTCCGAAACAGAAATATTAACGGAAGAAGGGTGGCTTCCTATTGCTAATTATAACGGACAAGTTCGTGTAGCCACAATACATCCTATAGAAAGACATTTGGAATATCACTCTCCAACCAACATCATCCATACCCCTTATGTAGGAGAGATGGTATGTCTGGAGCATTCCTACTTTAGTCTAGTAACTACTCCTGAACATAGACATTTCGTTAAAAGAAGAAAGCAACATGGAAAATTGAATATGGAAGAAGGATGGGAAATTAAAGTAGCGAAAGAACTTTCTAAAGGACAGAGATATTATATATCACACACAGCTTCTAATATGTTTGGAGAAACAACCCCTCCTCCTTTTGTAAAAGATGCTTATGCTTTTGCTTCCTTTGTAGGGTTGTGGGCTGCTGAAGGATGGAATCATCAGGATCGTTATACTGCTTATGTATGTCAGAAAGCAAGTAGTGTCAAGACTGAATTAATTCAAAACTGTGTAGAGAAACTAGGGCTTAGATTTTCGGTTAACGATTATGCACAAACAACTCCAAAAAATGTTAAAGTAATTATGCGGTATTGGGGAATACATAGTAAGGAGTTAGTTGAGTGGTTAAAGGATAATGTTGGAGAAGGTTGTAAAAATAAATTCTTATCTGCTAATATTAGGATGTGGTCGGCTGATTTAGCTCGCAATCTTATTGAAGGTTATTTAGAAGGGGATGGTTGTTCGTGTAAAACAAGGAAGAGTGTGGAAGGAAAAACACACAGACATACACACGGATTACTTAAATTCAATAAATTTGGATCTATGAGCAAACAGTTAATCGAAGATATGCAGATTTTAGGAATACATGCTGGGATACCTATGAATTGGTTAGCAGGAGGTAAACCGAGTAATACAGGGATGTATAAGGCATCTGTAGTATGTTCATCATACTCTCCTATAGAGGCTAAAAATATAAAGAGAGTGAATTACAACGGGCTTGTACATTGTGTGACCGTACCCAATGGGTTAGTTATCGTTAGAAGGAATGGTAAACCCTGTATTAGTGGGAATAGTCCACTGCAGCGAAAAGTCTTAGGGAGTAATATGGATATTTCAGGGAGTGCTGTAGTGGCTCCGGACCCAACACTAAAACTCAATCAAGTCGGTATGCCTATAGAGCAGGCTTGGGAGCTATACGAGCCTTTCATAATCCGTAAGTTAGTTTTGACAGGAGTCCCCGCTACTGCGGCTGCTAAGGCCGTAGCCAATAAAGATAAAGCAGCTCTAGCAGCTTTAAAAGATGTTGTTGGAGAGAGACCGGTATTGGTGAATAGAGCTCCGACTCTCCATAAGTACAGTATTATGGCTTTCTGGCCGCGTTTGGATGAAGGGCATGTACTTAAGGTTAGTCCGGCTATAGTAGGGCCCTTCGCTATGGATTTTGACGGAGACAGCCTGAGGGGTTGTGTTGCAATAACTTACAAACAAAATACCTTAAATACAGAAAAAATACTTGCAAAAAGCAATACAGAGGATGGATTAGATATTAGCAACAAAAAGGAGACATGTATGTCAATTGCTAAGTCTGCGTCTATCCCGACCAATATCGAAGTCACACCTATAGAAAGAATCCCCCATATAGAAGAAACTAAAATTGATAAATCAGAAAATGTTACAGAGTGGGATGTTCCTGAAGGAGTGCACATCTGTGCACTTGATAGAGAAACTAAAGAGTTAAAATATTATCCTATAACTAAGTTTTCGGAACATAGAAACCTTAAGATGTTTGATATAACATTAGGGAAGTGGTATTCGAAAGTAATAACTACTTCTGAAGATCACTCTCTTATAGGATATAAAGATGGAAGAATAGAATTACTAACGCCCAAAGAGGCTCTTTATAAGATGGTGCCGATAGCTAAATCTTTATATCACTATTCTTCAGAAGATACTCTATACAATCTATCCAATAGTACAGCAAGTATTTATTTAGATCTTAATATGGGAATCTTTATAGGAGCTATGATAGGAGATGGTTGGGTAGATAATCGTTCTTGCGGATATATTGCGGCCTCTTATCCAGAATTTTATGATGTTCTTAAAGATATTGTTGCTAATAGCGAGTTTTTAGGAAATAGTTTACCTACCTATCATACATATAGTTCTGAAAATATAGCTGGGAAAATCACAGAAAGAGGTAAAATTTATATAAATGGACATACCAAGACTTTATCTTTATTAAAAGAAAAAATAGGAGTTGGTTTCGATAATAAAGTTATCCCCTCAGAATGTCTAAGAGCTCAAAAGAAACATCTTATAGGTCTTCTTATAGGTCTTCTTAGTACGGATGGAAGTATCTTCTGTAAGGAGGGGCTTAAGAGAGGAAAAACATTCTATAATTGTGGAGCTAGCTACACAACTCTCTCCCCAAATCTTAGAGATAGTTTCTCCCATCTTTGTAAACTATTGGGGATTAGATCTACTATTAGTGTATTTAAAGCCCCCTCTAAGAAGAATGCTTATCTTATAACTCTCTGTAAACCAGATTTTGTTAATTTCTGTAGAGAGAATCCTGAATTTAAAATGCCTATTAAACATAAGCAGGAAGCTCTAGAAGATTTATTAAAATATACAGATATGTCTTCTAATACAGCGTTGGCTGTCGATAAGGTTCCCTACCCTTCCCATCTACATCCTATCCTCTTAAAGTTAAATGCACAGAATAACTCAGTTTTAAGAGCTTCGGAATTAAGTACTGCTAATAAGAATGGATATATCTCTAGAAGTAAAGCTTTAGAGTTTTCTAAGAAGCATTTATTAAATGTCTCTGAAGAAGAAGGTTTAGCATTTAATATCTGGAGAGAGTTAATTAAGAATACGGATATAAATTGGGAGAGAGTAGAGGATATAAAAGAGAATTTGGATATCACTACTGCTTACGATATAACAGTTCCAGGTCCCTTCACATTCGCAACATCGGATGGGATTATAGTTCAGGATACAGGCCATTACACCGTCCCAGTATCGGATAAAGCAGTTAAGGATGCGGTAGCTAAGATGTTGCCCGAAAAGAATCTAATTTCTGCGGGGACATATAAGCCGCATTACATCCCTTCGCAGGAATATGTCATGGGTCTGTATTACGCCAGTAAAGAACCCGCTAATAAAGCCGTAAGGAAATTCAATTCTAAGGAAGATGCGGAAGCTGCCTACGAAAAAGGAGAGATTGGTATAGATGACCCAATTATTATCAAATAACTATTTAGAGGTTGCTTTAGAAAAAGAAGCAGGCGTACCGAAAAATAAATGTAATAGGGATGCTGGGGATGGTTGGTATAATAATTATAGAAGGTATGATTATAATCATACTGCTATAAGGGCCTTCGGGCCTTTTTTTAGCTATCCCTTATACAATTATAAATATTAATATATATTACTTACAATCTTAAGGAGTTATTATGAAATTGACAGAGAGAATTGACAGACTGAATTTAAGACTCGATAAGCTAGCCTTCGTTCCAACAGCTCCGGATTCTGCAGCAATGCCTGCCGGAATGCCTCCAATGCCCGCCGGTCCTGCCGGAATGCCTCCAATGCCTATAGATCCCGCCGCTATGGGTGGTATGCCTGTAGATCCCGCCGGAATGCCCCCCGATCCTAATGCAATGCCTCCAATGCCTCCGGAGATGATGACAGGAGCTCCTCCAATGCCTGCAGAAGAAGCTGCGGAACCAGAATCAGTAACTTTAAGTATGGCTGATTTAAAAGCAATATTAGCGGAAGCCTCCGGTGGAGCTGGTGCGGAAAAAGGGACAGAAAAGAAGAAAAGCACTCAAGAACTTCTAGAAGGCATAGAACAGCATTTAATTAAGATAGAAGAACAGATGGCAGGTGGAGCTGCCGGAGAAGCCGTTCCTCCCGATATAGCTTCGATGCTTATGGGGGGAGCAATGCCTGCCGATCCTAATGCTGGAATGCCTGTAGATCCCGCCGCAATGGGCGGAATGCCTGTAGATCCCGCCGCAATGGGCGGAATGCCTGTAGATCCCGCCGCAATGGGCGGTATGCCTGTAGATCCCGCAGCAATGGGCGGTATGCCTGTAGATCCCGCAGCAATGCCCGGACCTCCGGCCGGTCCTCCCCCTCTAACTTCGGAGGCTTTAAAAACTGCCGGAGATAATAGGGAGAAGTGGTTGGCGGAACTTAAGAAGAATAGAGGGAGTTGTGCCGAAGCCATCCGTAAGATGTCGGGTTACGTAAGGAGATAAGATGAATAAGACAGCTACTATTTCAGATAAAGCTAAAAGTTTACTTAATCAAATCAAGGAAACTTCAGGGAATGCTTTAAACTCTGTTAAGGAACATCCGGAAGCTTTAACAGGTTTAGCGGGGGCGGGGTCGGGTTTACTTTTATCTCACCTAATGCAAGATCCTAAAAACAGATCCGTAGCTCGTTATCTGTTAGATGCGGGGATAGGTGGGAGCTTGGGAGTTTTAGCGGGTAATGTTTTCAAACCCGAAAAACTTCCAGAAACCTTAATATATAAGAATCCGGAACCTTTAGGTGGAGTTTTAGGAGGGAGTGTGGGTTTAGCTACTAAGGGTTTGGGGAAGGCTTTAGGAACTATCCCTACAGTAGGGAAGAAAATATTGCAGGCTCCTGGAAGGATAGTTCAAGGGGCTGGTGAAGCTATATTCGGCGGTACTGAAGATTTAAGTAAGCCTATAATTGAAGGGCCTAAACCCTTAGGAGTTGTAGGTAATACGCTAAGCGGTGCAGCAGCTATATCTCTACTATCTATGTTACTAACTAAGGGGAAATTTAAGTCGGGAAGAAATATACTGAATACGGAAGGAATACTTTCCAAACTTCTTTCCCGCTTATCTCCTGTAGGTTCTAGAGGCTTAGTGGGGAGAGAAGGACTAATACGTAAAACTATTCCTAACGCCAAATCTAGTATACCTAAGGCGATAAAAAATTTAAAGAATAATTATTTAACAGCTAAAGAATTTACTTAATACTTAAAATAGAAACTTACTAATTCCTTAACAATTAGGGAAATTGCTTAATGCCTAAAATAGAAACAATTGGAAGACTACTACTTAAGGACTCCCTCCCCGAAAACCTTAAGGAGTTCGATACTATTTTAGATAAGAAAGGAGTTAAGGAACTTTTTACCGAATTAGCCAAGACTCCGGAAAAATATGTAGATACTTTACATAAGTTAGAAACTATAGCGCGTACAGCTTCTACGGAAAGAGGTGGAGAGGCTTCGCTAAGTCTTAGGGACTTAGAGTTGCCGGTAGCTATGAAATTGTATAGGAAGAGGCTGGTAGCGCATATAAATACAATCTCTCAAAATCCTAAATTAACTATGCAGCAGAAGAATACGCAGATAGTTAAATATATTAGAGATAGGATAGAAGAGATACATAAGGATGTTAGGGAAGCTTCGGTAAAAGATAAGAACAGTTTTGCTGCGGCTATACAGCACGGTTTTAGAGGCTCTCCAGTACAATTGACACAGATTCTCTTCGGGGATTTGTTAGTATCCGATCACAAAGGTGCCCCAATTCCTATTCCCGGACTCCACGGCTACGGGGAAGGAGTTACTCCTCTAGAATATTGGGCGGGAGCCTTCGCGAGTAGGAAAGGATTTACAGATGTACAATTCAGCACAAGTCAGACAGGGTACTTCGGGAAGAGACTAGCTTTAAGCGCTAATAAGATACGTGTTACAGGGAAGGATTGTGGAGCGGAGAATATAGGTCTGCAGAGAGAAGGGGGTGATCCCGATAACATAGGTGCCGTACTAGCGCAGGATATAGGGAAATATAAAAAAGGTACGGTAATAGATAAGAAAATGCTGTCCGATCTGGAAGATAAGACCGTACTTCTCCGCTCCATCTCAACTTGTCAGCAGCCGGAGGGTGTTTGTCAAATCTGTTCCGGGAAAAGAGAAGACAACGAATTCCCGACTTTAGGGGAATATATAGGAGTTAAAGCGGCTAGAGTTATTTCGGAGCCGCTCACGCAGTTGGGTTTGTCGTTAAGTGCTGATACACAAATACTTATGGCTAATTTTGATTCTAAAGAATTAAAAGATATAGAAATCGGAGACTGGATCATAGGAAGTGATAGAGAAGGCAATACTAAACCTGTAAAGGTTCTTAATAAATACGATCACGGAATGTTGGATGTGTTTGAATATGTTTATACTCAGCCCAGATCTCGTGCAAAAATAAAACAAACAGTTTCAATTAAATGCACCAAAGATCACAAAATACTCTCTTCATATTTATTTAGTGGGAGGATGAGCACCCCTCTAGAACTTAGGGCAGGAACAAATAAAACCAGAATCTCGGCTATAACTCCCAAAACATTCTCCGGACATATTGGTTCCAAAAATGAACCTTTGGCATTTATTATTGGATTGTTATTAGGAGATGGGGGATATTCTAAAGGAACCCACCAAATTGCATGGAGTTGTGCGGATGAAGACTTATTAGAAAATGTTAAAAGATATTTAAATACATTTGATATGGATGTAAGGCATAATAATAAAGTTAAATACCATCTCTGTATGAAGCAAAATGATTATTCAGGAGCTCATACTAATAATTTATTGAAAGCATGGTTAAAAGATAATGATATGTATCATAAATATTCTTATGAAAAAGAATTACCAAAAGATATTTATGAATGGGATATAAATTCTATAAAACAACTAATTTCGGGATTATATCTTTCAGATGGTAGTTTTGTGAATTATAATAAAAAGCAAAAAAATAATAAATCCATTCAGTATTGTTCTTCTTCGTATAAATTAGTATCTCAGTTAAAAACATTATTACAAAATGTGTTTTGTATATATTCAGGAGCTATATGTGAAAATAAGAATAATAGACAATGGCCTAGTGAACATTCTTTATATACAATACATATTAATAATATAACCGATATTCAAAAGTTTATTAATTCTATACCTTTAGTAGGTAAGAAGGCTGCAACTGTAGAAAAATGGACATTCGACGATTGTCGTCGGGGTGAATACAGACGGTGTTTAAAAGTGGAAGAAAAATATTTCGGTAAAATGCATACTTATGATATAGAGGTGGATAATGAAGATCATCTATTTGTAACTGCTGCCGGAATAATAACATCCAATTCGTCCAAGCATACTGGCGGAGCTTTAGGGAAGGAAGATGAGGAACTTAGTGGCTTCGAAGAGATTCAGCAGTTTGCTGACGTCCCGGAGCAGTTTCTGGGGAAAGCAATATTAGCCCCTAAGGATGGGAAAGTTACTAAGATATATAAAGCCCCGCAGGGGGGTCATTACGTAATAGTTAACGGCGAACAATTATATGTCCCTATAAATAGAAATTTAGGTGTTAAAATTGGGGATGAGGTCGAAGCTGGAGATATACTTACGGACGGAACTCCTAATCCTGCAGAAATTGCTGAGTATAAGGGTTTGGGGGAAGGAAGGAAATACTTTGTAGATAAGTTTTCCGAAATATTGGAAAGGAATGGAGTGCGTACACATAGGAGAAATGTTGAAGTTGTTGCCAGAGGTTTCTTCGATAAAGTACGTATTACTAATCCGGATGGAGTTGCGGGCTACGATATAGACGAAAAGGTTCCGTATTCAGATCTACAGAGGAATTACGAACCCCGTCCCGGCTCCCAACTCAAGACAGTAAACAGATCTATTTCAGGACAGTACTTAGAAAAGCCCATCCTACACTACACTATAGGGACTCGCTTAACTCCTAAAGTAATTAAGAAACTGCAGGCTGCGGGGATTAAGGATGTTATATCTAATACCGAACATCCCGGTTTCGAGCCGGAAGTTGTTCGTTTACTGGATATAACCAATACCGATCCGGATTGGAAGATTAGGATGGCTGGCTTCGGCCTTAAAAGCTCTTTCCTGGATGCCGTAGTTAAGGGGAGCGAAAGTAAATATAAGAATCCTTCTTATATTCCAGGACTTATGGACGTATCAAAATTATGAAAGTGCACAAAAGTGCACTTAGGAATACGAGATGAATAAATACGGATTTTTAGAAGGATATACAAATAAGATTAAGGAATACTTTCGAGATAGAAAGATGAACAGAGATATATCTTCTACTCGAAACAGATTACTTAAGGCTTTAAAAAGAATACAGAAGATGGACTTCGATGTTCCTGTAGAAGGCGGTTTGGGGAGAGTATTTGTTAAGGGAGAACTGAAACCGGAAGTACTTAAGAAATTAGGATATTTTAAAAGTAGTATAGCTATTCCGGAAAAAGGTCAATCGCAATGGATGACTTGGAGACAGAAGGATGATAACAGGCATTTGCATAAGCACGATAAAGGATGGTTTATGCATCAGGATAAATATCCTTCTCTTTCTAAAATACCTATAGTGCTTAAACAAAAGAAACCAATATCAGATTTATTCGGTGAAGTTGTTAAGGCTGCTGTAGAAGGGACCAAACATGTTGTGACAGAAGCTGTCCCTCAAGTTAGCACGGTTGCTGAAGAGATTGCTGGAAATGCCCCAACATATTCCGAAGCTAAGGATATGGGTAAGGATGATTACAGGCTTATAAAATTGCTTGAACAGGCGGTGGACTGATGAATAAAGAAGCTTTTTTTGAGGGATATACTAAAAAGGATTTACTTCCAAATCCTTTAAACGGTTATGTGAATAAGAAGAAGTTAAATGATATAATAAATAACTTACTAACAAATCCAGCAATGCGTATTTTAACATATCTCCCTGAAATACTGGGTGTTGGTGGAGCTGGTTTAGGAGCTATGATAGGACATAAGCTATCTAAAGGTCCGTACGATTCTAAAAGAGAGAAGGAGAGACCGGAATTCGGCAGTATTTTTACCGGTGCTCTACTCGGCGGCAGTGCGGGTGCTTTCACCGGAAGAGCTCTAAAAAATAGGGTAAAGTGGGATAAACTTAGAGAGGCTATGAAACAACTTTAGAAAAGTTGTAATATATAAATATAGCCCTTATGTTATTCGAGATACAACAGGAGTTGTTAAATGCCAGATGTAACTTTCGAAGTTAAATTTAGTCAGCTTGTAGACAGTGCTTTAAAAGAAAAAGTACCAACTCTTCTAGAATATAGAGTTGGTTTTCAGATAATAGACAAGGAAGAGGATGAAACTAAAGCTGTCGGAGTTTCTGTCTTCGTTGTTAATGGATTGTGGTTATATATGCCTATTTTCTTCGTTGATGGAGATCTTAAGGGATCGGATCTACTCTACGTTAAGCAGAACGATATCTTCGTTCCGGCCCGAGATAACTGGATAACAACATTTAAAGAACAGGGGACTGTTGTTTTGGGGAAAGGTGACTTCGAAATTGGTGCCGGTAAGTCTTTAGATAACGCTCCGGAATCTGTATCTTTGGATGATAAAAGTAATATAGAATATAAAGTAGCTTCGGAAGATGTATTCAATTTCAATTCTATCCTCCCCAAGATGATGAAGAGATATACGGATGCTTCTTATGACTTTAAAGATAAGCTTGCGGGTTTGGGGAAGGATGCTCAAATAATCTTTGCGAATACTGTACGTAAGTCTCCGGAGTTTGCCAACACTCTCTTCCACTTCTATTCTCCTAAAGAGATTAAAGGATTCGCTTCTACATTTTCTGCCGAATACGAAAAGAGAGCAGCCGAAGAGGAAGAGAAAGAGGGCCCGGTACAGATAGATATAATTACGGATATTTCAGATCCTAAAGCTGAAAAACTTAAGGATTCGGAAAAGAAAGTCTTAGTTAGACAGGGTGTATTTGTTGGGGACGAAAGATATAACTTCAGTAAGATCTTCCACAATAGAATAGATCCGGGAATTACTGAAAATCCCAACAGTTCCGGAATATACGATGTCCTCCTAGCGGATGGGAAATGGAAGGCCGCTGTAGTTCTATTCTTCAATAAACTAGCTCCGGATTACGGGGATAAGTATACTAGTGTTTCTGGGAACACCCGCCCCATTTCGCAGAATATTGCTGTAATCCCTCTAGATAACAATCAGCGTTACTTCCGGAGACAGGTTACAGATGTATTCTGTAAAGCCCCGAGTAACGAATCCTTAAAGAAATTCGAAGGAGTTAAAGGGGGAATAAGTGCGGGAGCCGAATCTCTCCTAACGTCCCTAAGTAAGTATGATGATATAGATTCTATGGGACCTGTATTCGGTCCGGAGAAATGCTTAATAGCTAATGGAGTTTCCCGTTGTTACGAAGTTAAACTTCCTTATAAGAAAGAATTTATAGGAAATACGATATCAGTTAGGGAAGGCTTCGATAACGATCAATACGATATAGAGTTTACGGGGAAGGAAGGAGAGTTAAGTTTATACGGTAATAAACTGTTCGTCCCTAAAGATGCCCGCATATTTTTACCCGCTAAGTACGAAGAAGATAGTAAGTTTAATTTGGGGAATGTTACACAGATTTATGCTAATCTAATTAAACAGGCTTCACTAGACTCTCTAACAGTACAGTCTTTAGGGAATTCTGCGGAGATTAGAATTAACTCGCATTCTTCCGGATTGCTGGATAAAGTAGCTGCTATAAGATATTTAGCGGAAGGAGTCGGTCTCTATGCGGGACAGGCTCAGCAAATACTTAAGGAAGCCGGAAGAAAGGACAATAGGAGAGTTACGTATCTGCTTAAGATTGCAGCTCCTTACGATGTAGCTGCCTACGAAGGTAAAGCTCCTTTTATGGGGGGGCCTGCGGCTAAAACAGAACAGGGAGTAGAAGAAACTACGGTAACTTCTAAAGGTAAAGAACAGAAGAATATGCTCCCGGAGGAAGTTGTAGATAAAGCTAATAAAGCTTCGCAGACTGGAATTAAGGAAGTATTCGATGTTTCAGTGTTGGAAGGTTTGGTCAATATTGCCGATCTATCCGAACTTAGAAAAGATTACATTAAGGATATGATTAAAGGAATGGATAGGGTTGGAAGAATGCTCTTCCTGTATTACTGGCATAATGAGGAATTCGAAGATAGATACGGGGACGAGGATATGGCTAAATTAGAAGATACATTAAAGCAGGTATTTGTAAGTACTGGCGATTTAGTACTCTTCCTTAAAGAGAAAGTTGCGTACGCTCCGGATAGCAGCGAATCTCTTCTCGGAAGCCTGTCCGAAGATATCGGAGAAACTTCAACTGCGGAGCAGGGAGGGATATGATGAATAAGTACGGATATTTAGAAGGTTATGTATTTAAGACTGCTGCCGGAGAAATAGCTGAAGGCTTAAGAAATGCTGCTGGAGAATCTAAAGGGAAAAGACCTTCTCGTCTTATCCCCTATTTAGCTAATATGGTTCCTGGGGGGAGTAGTTTATATGGAGCTACTGGGGAAAAAGGGGGGGTAGGTAGAGCGATTAAAACTGGAATTGGCTCTACCTTTGCGGGAACTGCCGGTGTTTTAACAGGAATATTGGCTGCAATGGTTTTGGCGACAGTTCGTAAAAATCCTACAGCTCTTTTGTTGGGACATCCTTTAGGCTCTCTAGGATATGTTTTAGGTGGTGGTGAAGCTACACACAGATTAGGTAGAACTAAGGAAGGAAAATAACATGAATAAGTACGGATATTTAGAAGGTTATGTATTTAAGACTGCTGCCTCGAAGATGAATGATGTATTTTGCAGATTAGGTAGAACTAAGGAAGGAAAATAACATGAATAAGTACGGATATTTAGAAGGTTATAAGCTGACTAAAGAAGCTTATCTAAGCCAGAAGTTTGTGGAAGCTGTTGGAGAGAAGGCATTAAATTTACTTCCCGCCCAACCTAAGTGGAGGACAGAGAAGGAAGCGGGAATAGGTTCTCTAGCTGCCGGTGCCGGTAGGACCTTAGCTACTAAAGGTAAATCTGCTTTAGAATGGCTTAAAGCCATTTTATCTAAGTATTGGGGGAATCTTTCAGGAAAAAATGTAGGAAAGGTTAAAGATGCACAGAAGTATATGGAAGGATTTTCAAAGGTTCAAGGATCTTTTCCTGGAGCTGATACCATAGTGGCAGCTAAATTAAAACCCATATTGGCAGCTAAATTAAAACAAGCTAGAAGAATTAGAGATATAACTCGGGCCGGAACTGGTGCCGGAATTGCTGGAATTGCTGAGAAAGGTTCTTTAGCTTTAATGGGTGATAACGAGCAACATGAATAAGTACGGATATTTAGAAGGTTATGTAAATAAAGAAGCAGCTTCTTTTCGAGGTCGTTTAGGTGGTAAAGCTGCGGGTCCGGGAGGAATATGTGTATGTCCTAAATGCGGAGCTGGAAAGAAACACTCTATAGGGAAGCCCTGTACAGATTTAACTTGTCCTAAATGCGGGGCAAAGATGGATAGAAAATAAATGTTTGAATTCGATGCGTCATTACTTAGAGCTGATTGGATGCGCCCCCCTTGCTGGAGATGGAATCTGAGCATGGGGTTTTTGGCTAATCCGGATCTATCTCTATCTAAAACCCGCAGAGATTCCGGATTGTACGAAAGCTCTAAATATTATAGAGACAAGAAACACTTTAAGAAAAATCCTTCTTTTTATGTTAAAAGATATCCGGAGATGAGCCGAGCGCACGATCTCTTCTATCACTCTCACTACGGTGGCTGGAGATGGTATATAGAAGCTTTGCTGATGACTGGGTTAGATGATGATGAAATAATTAAGGCTTTAAAAGTAAATATCCCCAAAGATGTTATAAGTTTATATAGAACAGTATTCTTCGATGTCAATAAATATCTTAAATCCGAAGTTGCTGTAGGTGCTAATATTTTAAGTACTGCCCGTCTAAATCTTAAGGGGAAACAGGACTGCGATTACACTTGGAAGCTCTTCGCATATAGTTGGGGGGCTGATCCTTTTATCGAAGAGTTTTCAGCTAATAAACAACTTATAGAGAGTAGATACAGCAGATGGTTTAGAGATTTAGCCAAGGAAAGACTTACTATCAATGCTTTCCAACTTGCTAGCGATTTAAAGAAGACATATAATTTAGAAACTTTAGAAATACTTAAGATAGCTAAGGATTACTGGAATATAACAGATCAAGATATGGCTAAAGCACAGGGGTTGGCCGATACGGATTTCGTAAGCTCTTTAAGCGGACACATAGATATGTGTTTGATGAACGCGAAGGAAAGAGATCCTGTAGAGAAGCGTCCGGATTACAAGTATTCTTTTCTTGAAGTGGATGAATCAAAGAGTACAGTAAACTAAGTAGTATAAGGAAGTAGAATGAAGAATTTAGATTCTAAAGAAGAAGCGAAGCTGATTGGGGCTACGGAAAAAGCTATTCGTTTATCTAATACCGGAATGTCTCCGAACGAAGCTATAGAAAAAGTTGCTAGAGAGAATAATTACACTCCTCCTTACATTAGACTGATGGTGAGTGCGTATAATAAGAGCAAGTCAGTTCACGTATTCAAGACAGCTTCTTCCGTAGATAGAGGAGATAAGTTTGAACTAGCGGATGCTGGAATAATTATTAAATCTATTTACTCAACATCTGCCGAACACGAAAAGATAGCTTTCGAACTCCCTAAAGATTTATCTAACGTAGACTTCCCCAAACTGCAGAAAGTTGCGGAAGAGAGGATAGTTCAAAAAGAAAACTATACGGATAGATTTTATAAAGATATGTCGGAGGAATCCAAATATAATATTGTAGATAAATATCTATCTCTACAGAAAGCTGCTAAGGAGAAGTTGGAGGGAGATGTTAGACAGTCCTACGCGGCTCTAGATAGAGCTCTGGATACTGCTTCAGAACATCTAATACATATGAATTCAAAAGAATTCAATAAGGTTGCTCAACTAGTAATTAACAGTTACCCTAAGTACGGACAGAAGATGGCGGCTTTATTGGCAGTACGTAGTAGACAGTCAGTTCCCGAACTACAGAAGACAGCTAAAGCAGCAGTCTTCCCCGCTAGAGAACCTTTTTTAGCTATTAGTAGATTGATGGATAAGGCTGTAGATACTGTTAAGGCTAGGAACGCTCTAACAATATTTGAAAAATCGGCTACGGATTCTTTGTTAGAAGACTTCGTTGCCAACGTAGGAGCTTCCTCAGTATACGGCTTAGGTGGGAATAGTAAAGGTTTAGAAGACATTTTAAAAAAAAAATCCGATCCGAAGAGCTTAAAAGAGGATCTGGATCCTGATTTCTATAATCAGCTCAAGGAAATAGATGCTCGCCGTAACTTTGCAAATTTAGCTCTGTATGATAACGATATAAACAAATACGATTTTCCAGCTCTAATTAAAGCATATAACGAATCCGCGCAGACTGTTGGGACTGAAGGTGTAAATAATAGAGTGATTCTTAGGAACATGATGTTACATAATTTGGAGACCGGAGGAATTAAGGATCCGTTTGCAATTAAGACGGAACTCGATATTGGGAAAGCTCTGCAGGACAGGGTTAAGAATAAAGCCGATATAGCTAAGTTAACTGCGGAAACTAAAGCCAAGACTAAAGAACTTTCTCCGGAGAAGAAAATCGATTACTTTGAACCTCCTAAAAATAAGATAGGAGATTCGTGGTCTAAGAGATTGGGGAGTATTTTGGGGAGTGGGGCTAAGGATATTACCGAAAATTTTGTGGAGAAAGAAGATGAGGAAGCGGATAAGGAAACTGGAAAGTTCTTAACACAGGAAGCTAGAGATATAGCTACAACTTGGAAGAAATTGGTAGATGCTGACATACTGAGACAGATAAATGTTGGGGATCTGCAAATAGCAGCTGGTTTTGAAGCACAGTATGCAAATAGGAATGTTGAAGGTGTCCCATCTCTAAATCAGGGACAGTTAGATTATCTGATAGCTGTTAAAGATATGTTGGGATTAGGCCCGAGGGGAAAAGAATGATAACAAAAAGATTACGTGCAGCATATTGGGAAAATGATAAGCCGGCGGCTCATCTACTTAATATCTTTTCTAGAGGTTTCGATTCTGTACAGTTGGAGAAGATAGCTGCTTCGGATGCTCTAACAGCTTTTAACATTAAACCTGAAAAAGGTTCGGCATCCATTCACCTAATAACCACTGGAGCGGGGGAGTATTATTCGGCAAATCACAATGCGGATTACTTTAATGAATCTTCCCGAAAAGTTAAGTTTCCGGAAGGCTTTGTTAAGGAAGCTATGTTGGGGGGAGGTCTGGAGGAATACCACTCCACCTTCCTAAAATATGGGGCTGTGTACAGAGATCACTTCAATTCTAAGAAGGGAGGAACTCCGGAAGGAGAGATTGTTTGGGAGAAGTATAATAGGGATATGCACAGAGGGGAACTTGTTATAAAGGTCAAGGAAGAGAAGTGGGAACCGGAGTTAGAGAAACTAGCTAAGGAAGAACCCGTTTATTTTAGTATGGGGTGTGGAGTTCCCGAAGACATTTGTAGCATTTGTAGCAATAGGGCTGCTAACCGTAGTTCCTATTGTCAACATTTGCGTTTCCAAAAATTAGCGATTTTAGAAGACGGGAGTATGGTGTTCGCATATAATGATAAACCGCATTTCCACGATATTTCTTTAGTAGCTAAGCCAGCCGATAGGATTGCCTTCGGTTTACAGAAGGTAGCTTCCGCAACTAAATTTGTTGAAGATGAAGCAGGTTTGTATCTTCCGACTTCATTAGTTAGAGCTATAAGTTCTAAGAAGGAAGCGGATAGATATGAAATATTGCAAAAGTTAGCTAAGTTGGAAGAGAATGTTGCTAAAAATAGCAACGCAGAATTACGTACACTAACCGAATCTTTTATCAAAACTGCTGAGGAAGAAGATAAGATTGTTAAGGAGTTAAAAGATTTTCCACAAGAAAAACTATTTTCTTCTTTAATAAATAACAATAGTATGTTGACACCTAATACTTTTGTCAGTATAGTATTAAAAAAGAAGCCTAGTGAGGTTGAAGGAGCCGAAGGATTTCCTAAAGCACTTAAATCAATTTTTAGTGATTTACTAGAAAACGGAGATTTTAAGGATTTAACTGAGGATGGTTCCTACATGCCGGGAATAAGCTTCCCGGATAGAGAGATAGAAGATAAGGTTAAAGGGTTGTCCGAATCATTGTCACTAAACGAGGAACCTGTAAGACATAGAATAATAAAGATAACAGTTACAGGTATTCCTAAGATGGACAAAGAGTCAATGATGGATGAACCAACTTCGGCAGCTAAATATCTAGCTAAAGAATATGCTAAATATCAGCTGACGTTTCTAGCCAACTCAAAGAAAGATAATATGATGTTGGCAGTTTTGCAGAATCAGGTATAAGGAATAAAACAGATGAATGTTAAAGACTCGATGGCACTTCTAGATGAGTTTCTAGGAGAAATTGAAAAGGAAGCTGTTGCTCCTACTGATCCTGACGCTACTCAGCCCGGAGATTCTTCGAATACGAAGAAGGAAGATCTCAAGAAGCTGGAAAGCGA
>Ga0268276_1001326_pt1 | contig 24889 bp, 18 predicted proteins | sample saktaG_4_FD_190145 | JGI IMG/M metagenome (GOLD analysis project Ga0268276, IMG submission 190145) | Saline water microbial communities from Sakinaw Lake, British Columbia, Canada - sak_2010_1_5_45m | ecosystem: Environmental > Aquatic > Non-marine Saline and Alkaline > Saline ... | reverse complement strand
AAGAAAATATCTCGACGACAAACGAACAAATTATCTACAAAATATTTTTGAGGCATAGTATTTGTCAATTAGGAGTATTGTGATTTGAATGGTGAAAGGAAAAACATGCAAACCAAAATTGGTGCATTATGGATAAAGCAATGAAATTGAAAAAAGAAAAAACTCCCATTTTAATTTCTGATAATTCAATAAAATGGACTTGGTCGGCAAGAAAATTACAAAAGGAAAAATGTAGTATTATCAGTATCTCCGATAAATATATTCCAAAAGCCGGGGATGTTGTTATAGTGCAAATAACGAAAGTCGCAAATCATACCAGGATTTACTCTTTCGACAATAAATTTGTGCGGTTATACAAGGACGACATCATTCTCGGTGCCTTGGGATTCAGATACGCTACCGACGCATTTCATGCCGATACAATTGATCTTTCAAATCTCCATTTATTAACAAATTCAGGACTGATTGGTACCGTTAAAAACCGGCATTCTAAGACCGGCGAACCAACCAGGGTAAAATTAATTGGGACCATTGCAGATAAGAATAATGGAGAAAATGTTAATCTGAAAAAAGCCCTGTTTAAGCCCGGCAATTTCAATTTGGCTTATCCACCGGTAATTTTTGTCATCGGATCTGGCATGAACAGTGGGAAAACCACAAGTGCAGCACGAATCGGGCGCGCATTACTTGACGCCGGTCTAAGGGTTTCGATATTGAAAGTTACCGGCAGTATTGCTTACCGCGACCTTTTCGAATTTGAATCGACCGGTGCCCAACACACTGCCGATTTCAGTGATTATGGTTTCCCATCAACGTATTTGTGTTCGCAGGAAGAACTGGTAAATCTATATTCACGCATGCTTGAAGATACGCTTTCTATAAAGCCTGATGTGGTCCTGGCTGAAATTGCTGATGGTATTTTACAGCGTGAAACACAATTGTTATTACAATCAAACTTTGTAAAATCCACGAATATTGGAATCGTTCTGACAGCGCCGTGTGCATGCTCTGCTTTGACACTCACAGAAAAAGTGAAACAGCTGGGCTACTCGCCTATTGCCGTTACAGGATTGATCACAAATTCGCCACTGTTTGCCAGCGAGTTTTCTGATTATAACAATACTCCGGTATTGAACACAAATGCTGATAGACTTCAATTTGTCGATCTGATTACTAGACGTTTACACAAATAACCGCTAATGAAATGATCAAATAAATGTTAAAGACCAACGCACTCAACAATAAATCCTGGTTTACCATACTCAAGCCCTATTTGAAGCCTTTTTACAGCACGATAGCTTTTGCCATCGTTTTTATGACCATCGATTCTTTTCTCACGGCATTGCGCCCCTGGCCATTGAAAGTGATAATAGACAAGGTACTGAATGGTCAGACTATTAAAATACCATTTCTCGCTGATTGGATAAATAACGGCGCATTAAGCGATATGTCTATTCTTTACGCAGCCTGCATCGCCATGATGCTTATCGCAATCGGGACCGGCGTCTTTTCTTACCTGTTTACGCGATTGATGGGAGATTTTTCTCAGCGATTTATTTTTAATTTAAAGACTAATACATTTCGCCATTTACAGCGCCTTTCCCTGCGGTTTCATACACAAAAAAGGCTCGGGGATATCATTACCCGTTTAACCTCTGACATTAATTCTATACAATTACTTACTGATCGCGGAGCCATGTTGTTTTTAACGAATTTTTTTCTAATAGCGATGCGGCTTGGGATGATGTTCTGGCTGAATTGGAGATATTCACTGATTGCCTGTTCCGTCTTGCCATTTTTGTTTTTAATTATATGGTGGCATACGGCAAAAATAAAGTCAGCGTCAAAGGTGGCACGCGCCAGTGATGGCGAAATGGCGTCCATAGCTCAGGAAACTCTTGGTTCTATCCGAATCGTTAAAGGATTAACGCAGGAGGACAGGCAGGATCAACTTTATGTACATCAGGGTAAAAAAAGCCTGGCAGAATATTTGGGACGCGTGGCACATCAGGCCCGGATGGCGCCCATTATCGATTTACTGGCGGCGATTGGACTGACATTTGTCATGTTTTATGGCGCAAAAGGTGTCATGGCGGGCAGTGTAACGATTGGTGATATGATCGTCTTCTTTTTCTATGTTTCCAATTTTTACAGCCCGATACGAGCCATGTCACGACAATTTGCAAATTTTTCAAACGGGATTGCCGGCGCTGAACGCGTCGCGGAAATCCTGACAGAAGACACATTTATCAGGCAGAATAAAAATCTCAAAAGCGCGCCACCTTTTCAAGGCAACGTTGATTTTAAAGATATTTCATTCGAATATGACACCGGGCAGAATGTACTGGAAGGTATTTCACTTACCATCCGGCCTGGTGAACACGTTGCAATTATTGGAGATACCGGCGCCGGTAAAAGTACCCTGGCGGGTTTGTTATTGCGGTTTTACGATCCTACCGCGGGATCTATCCTGATAGACGGGCATGATATTCGAGAATATTCACTTGAATCACTCCGGGACCAGATAGGACTGATTTTACAGGATTCCTTTTTACTATCGGGGACGATTCGGGAAAATATCATTTTCGGATGCTCCGATATCCCCAGCGAAGAACGCATAATCGGCGCTGCAAAAGCAGCTCAAGCCCATGAGTTCATCCGCAGCTTGCCACAGGGTTATGATAGTCATGTATCGGAAGGCGGCGCAAACCTTTCAGGCGGGCAGCGTCAACGGATAGCCATTGCCCGCGCCATTATACGCGATGTCCCGATACTCTTGCTTGATGAGCCGACAAGCAATCTGGACAATGTGTTCGAAGCGTCAATTCTCGATACATTGCAAAACATATCCTATAAGCCTACTATTATTATGATTACCCATTCGCTGCGGGCGGCAAGCATGGCTGATAATATTATCGTCATGGAGAACGGAAAAATTATTGAATATGGTTCGCCAGATGAATTGGGTGATAATGGTAACAAATTTAAAAAATACATTGAAGCGGGGTTACTGAAAAAGAGATAAAATCAATAAATGACTAGAAATTATTATAAAAAAAACAGGAGTTCCTAAAATGATATACAAAACTATGCTAAATCATACAGTTGACAAGCAAATGAAAACACATTTTACAAGAAAGTTGATTGTTGTATCATTATCTATTTGCTTTTCGATTTTAGCTCTGTCAGTTCCTGTATTTTCTCAGAGCGATGATCAAGACAATGATACAGGTACACCTTCCAGGACATCTACTACGGCATTGATTCTACAACCGGGAGTAGGCCTTCGGTACAATGTGAATAAAAAGATCAGATTGTATCAGGATTTTAGAGCCTATTACAACGACAGTAATCCAGCCAAAAATTTTGAGGAATTGAGTTTTAGCACCTGGTACAGGCTCGGAAGAATTAGTAAATTCCATTTTTCTACATCACTGGGATACCTGCTCTCGCTCGATAATAATTATAAAATTCGTGAATATCGACCCAAAATTTATTTTACGACCAGTTTTCACCTAAAAAAAGTCAGATTTGAATTCCGAAACCGCCTGGAATATCGGATCAAAACCGGGCAGAATTCCGGTAGTTCATTGCGATACAGGCCAAGGATCAAAATAGGTTTACAGTATAAATTTCGCCAATTTCGACTTTCGCCGTACGTTTACAATGAGTCATTTTTTGGCGAAAATGGTTTTAGTCAAAATCGGACGAAACTAGCTTTATCCGTCAAATATCATGATTTTCGTTTTACGGCGGGAAATTTGTTCAAAATAAAACCGAATAATGGATGGGTAGAAGACAGAGTTTCTTTTGATGTCAGCTATACCATTCCATCTCCGAGAAAAAAATAAATAACTGATATTTACATGGGAACGACGACTGATAAAAAACACAAACAAGTTTTGGGACAGGTTTATCTCTGGATTCCCGATGCGTCGTTGCCATCAGGCGGTTTTATTCGGAAATCAATTGTGCCGCTTCCCTGGCTTGATCGCCCCACTAATCCGGAAAGTCACCTGTCAAGCCGGTATACCGTCGTTAAAAATGCCGGTATCATTAACATTCCTGGCGAACATTCGGAATCCATAATTCCAACGCCACTTGGTGATGCTCAACCGGATCCGGAAGGGAATTTCATTTTTGAGCCTTTCAACGGCGGGGGCAGAATGGATAAAGAAGCCCTGGTCGATGAATTCAGAAGGTTTAAAAATATTCAGGCGGCTCGGTTCGGAGAGGTGAATACGTTTTACCACATTAATAAAATTGCATCATATGTCGATGAACTCTTGAAGGAACTTGGCGAACGGCCACTACCTCGTGTAAAAGTGTTTGTTAATGCACATCCCGCTATTTTTAAAAAAAGTGGTGCCCGAGACGGTTATCGAGGACCGATAAGTGGTAAATGGTTGCCTTTCCAAGGGGGGCATTACCGTTTATCATCCATAAATCTAGAGGAAATCAAGGAGCCGGAAGAGATTTCTACCGACGGTGAAATTCACCTTGGGCCGGGCTGGAGACTTACCGAACATGGGGCCCTGCCGGAATATGCAAAATGTAAATACCGGTGTAACGCTTCTCATAATACTGGCATTATTTACCACGAATACGGGCATCATATTACCAGGCACACAGCCGATTTTGCTGCCAACCGACTCCGGGTGCCCCACCGGCAAAGTAACCGTAAAACGGAACTGGATGAGGGTTTTTGTGATTACTGGGCCGCGACGATGCTCACTTGCCCGCATATCTGGGCATGGCATCGTAAACATAGCACAAATGAAATTCATCCGCGAAGCTTGTCCTCTAAAAAAACAATGACTGATTATGATTCAGGTCATAACGCTGATCAACATTTAAACGGGACAATATTTGGTGCTGCATTGTGGGATATTCGTAAAGAATTTTGTGGTTTATATCCGGATGGGGCTCGTAAGATGGATTTAATTGTATTAAAATCCCTTATTTTAATTGGCCAACTTCAAGATTCAGAGTATAACCCAACTAAAAGCGGTACCCGTAAATGCCGGTTCGAATTTAAGTCGGGCCTGGCTTCTTTGATGGAGGCTGATAAAATTTGTAATAATGGCCGGCACTCAGATATTATTAAAAAGTGTTTTTTACAACGAGGGATAGATCTTGAAAATCTAAAAAGTACAATTCCATATCCGGATTGTTATCCGAGACACATCCCAGCTAATAACATACTGAATAGCAGCATAGAAAAATCGGTTATACATATTTTAAAACGAGACGAACAAGCCATTATTCCAAAAACGAATGAAATATTATCGCGTCAGGAACTTGAAACGAAATTAGGTACAAATAAAACCGGTCCTTTTTCATTGACCGTGGTTGGTGACATTATGCTCGGCTCAAGGATGAATAAGCCCCTTAAACAATTCGGACCTGAATATCCGTTTTACTCTGTGTATCCTATTCTAAGGAGGTCGAGCATTGTAGTAGGCAATTTGGAAGGCCCCTTCGCAAAGTCAGCAGAGAAACAAGAACGAAATTTTACTTATAAAGTAAATCCCAAAAATGCCCGAATACTTCGGCGCGGAGGGGTTAATGTGGTGACTCTGGCTAACAATCATTTATTGGATTGCGGCCGTCAAGGTGTGCTGGAAACCTTCTCCGCCCTTAAAAAACATAGAATCCGGTACATTGGAGCCGGGGAAAATGAGGAAAGCGCACACGCTCCGGCAATCATACAGGCAGGAAAATATAAAATCGGCATGTTGGGATATTATTGGAATCGCCGGACATCGGCCCGGAGCACAAAACCGGGTAGCGCTGTGGACACCCGGGAACATGTTGCCTATGATATCCGGACCTTACGCCCCCATGTCGATAGGGTGGCCGTAACGGTGCACTGGGGTGTTCCTTATGAACGATATCCATCTGAAGAAGACCGGCAGAAAGCCCATTTCGCCATCGATTGTGGCGCGGATATAGTGATTGGACATCATCCGCACATCATCCAACCTTTTGAAGTATATAAAAACCGACCCATCTTTTACAGTATCGGGAACTTTGCATTTGGCTCAGGTAACAGCAAGGCCGAATCAGTAATCCTGGCAATTGATTTTCAGAGTACCAAAACCTATATAACGATTTTTCCTGTATACATTAAAAACAGGGATAGCCGCATTAACTACCAGCCCAAAATATTGGCTGGTAATGCTGCCGTTGAGAGTATTAACCGACTGAAAAAAATATCAGGAACGGCGGGAGATGATATTCAAGTTACGGACAATACCGGGAAAGTGAAATTGCTCTTCGACTCATAAATCCACAAAAAACACTTATCTTTGGCCGTTTACATAATGCAACAAACTATAATTCTATCAATCCCGGGAAAAAATGAAATTAGCCTGCCATCTTTCTAGACATAGTATAATCAGGTTCAACACCCTGTTAATAATTCACGTCGGGCAGGGTGGCTATATTTATCCTCGTGACGACAAGAACTGGTTTGGTATCACTCCGGTAATCGGATTTAGCTGGGAATTTTAACCCTACAATTCAGTTATTTATAATTGGATATCTGGTTTACAGAGAACCAAAATACTTCACATAATTTCGATATCCCGATAAATCCCTACTCATTATTTACTCACAAGATAGATATCCACAGAATAGGTCTCTGCGTTATTCATAAGATCCAATTGCGGATTGTGTTAATTATTTGCCGAATATCGTCAACTTATTGGCACATAGGGCAAAATTCCGAATGCTGTGGAGACCGGTATATACACTATTATTATTCTTTGAAAAAGAAAATATCTCGACGACAAACGAACAAATTATCTACAAAATATTTTTGAGGCATAGTATTTGTCAATTAGGAGTATTGTGATTTGAATGGTGAAAGGAAAAACATGCAAACCAAAATTGGATTAATTCTGCTTTTTGTTACACTTACGGCTTTCGGAAAAACAGTTACTATCAGCGGGTTTATGAGAGACGCCTCCAGCGGTGAAGCGCTAATCGGGGCAAATATTTATATAAGTATGTTAGAAACCGGTACGAGCACCAATTCCTATGGCTTTTATTCAATATCCATCCCGTTCAGTGACAGTATCGGAGTAATATATTCGTATATTGGATTTGAACCTCAAATTAAAAAATTGTATATCAAAGATAATCTGAAACTTGATATCAGTCTTATCCCAAACACCATTGCCATGAATGAGGTTGTCGTTTCGGGTCATAAACAAAACGAGAACGTGGAAATAAAGCAAATGAGTATCGTAGATGTTCCGGTTAGGACAATAAATAAACTCCCGGCGATCCTTGGGGAATCCGATATATTAAAAGTTGTCCAGTTGCTTCCGGGTATCCAGTCCGGTTCTGAGGGCACCACCGGTTACTTTGTCAGAGGCGGCAATGCCGACCAGAATCTGGTTTTACTCGACGAGGCCACGGTTTACAATCCTAATCATCTATTTGGACTCATGAGCACTTTCAACTCCAGGGCGATCAATAATGTTACCCTGATTAAAGGCGGTTTTCCGGCACAGTATGGCGGACGTTTATCATCCAATATGAATATAACAATGAAAGAAGGAAACAATAAAGATTACCATATGAATATTGGCCTGGGCCTGATTAATTCCAAACTGACGGTTGAAGGACCTATTATTAAAAACAAAGCCTCTTTTATTATCTCCGCTCGTCGAACCTATATGGACCTGCTGCTGAAACCTTTTCCCAAAATGCTGAGCACTAACTATTCTTTTTATGATATAAATGCAAGAGTCAATTTCAAATTATCTGATAAAGACAGGATGTTTCTCAGTTATTTCAACGGACAGGACCGGGCGGCTTATGTAGCTGTAAATAGTCTTAATTACGACTTTATGTTTGGTAACAGCACTGCAACTTTTCGCTGGAATCACATTCTGAATGAAAAATTATTTGTCAATACATCATTGATCTATAATGGTTTTCTGATGGATTTAAAAACAATTCAGAGCAGCTTCTTCGCTGAGTTTTATTCCAAAATCGAGGATTATAACGGAAAAATCGATTTTGAATATTTTCTGGGCCCAAGGAATACCGTAAAATTCGGGCTGAACTATATTCATCATACCTTCACTCCTACCGGGACTTCCGGTAAAACACCGAAAGATTCCACCTTAAAAGTAATCAACCCCGGTATTATTCAAACAAAAATTGCCTCCGAAACTGCCCTCTATATAAATGATGAGATTAATTTAACTAACCGTTTGGGGTTAAATATTGGCTTGCGCCTACCCGGGTTCCAAACCGGGAATACCTCCTACTTTCATATTGAACCGCGCTCAACTTTCAAATATACACTTACTGAAAATTCGTCGGTCAAGGCCGCTTATACCGTCATGAACCAGTTTGTTCATCTGGTGCCGAGCGCTACCGCTTCGATCCCTACAGACATCTGGCTCCCATCGAGTAAAATCGTAAAGCCGCAACAGTCAAAACAGGTCGCCCTGGGATACTTTCTAAATCTGAGAGACAATTCCTACGAAGCCAGTGTGGAAACTTATTACAAAACTATGGACAGACAGGTCGCATTTAAAGAAGGTACCCAGCTTATTGAGCAGACCAACATTGACAGTCAACTTGTCTTTGGTAAAGGATGGTCTTACGGGGTCGAATTTTTCCTCAAAAAGAAAGCCGGACGATTCAGCGGCTGGGCCTCCTATACTCTGTCCTGGAGCAATCAGCAATTTCCCGATTTAAATTTTGGTAAGGTTTTCCCATTTAAATATGACAGACGGCATAATCTATCCCTTGTTGGCGTTTATGAATTAAATAAAAATTGGACACTGTCTTCCAATTTTGTCTTTACATCCGGCAATACAATGACCTTACCCGGCGGAAGAGTGAGTGTGTATGAAGGTGGTGATCTGTATAACGGCGTTTTTGATGTTTATGTTGGTAAAAATAACTATCGCCTGAATCCCTATCACCGGCTGGATATCGCTGCAACCTATAAACACAAAGGTCATCTGTTTCACCAGAGTTATAACGGCGAACTGGTCATGAGCGTTTACAATGCTTACAGCCGCATGAATCCGTACTTTGTGTATGTCGATTTCGATCCGACATCGCAAAAAGCTTTTGCCAAACAAGTATCCTTGTTGCCGATAATTCCAAGTATCAGTTATAACTTTAATTTTTAGGACTAAAGGTCATGAAAAAAATACTTCATATATACCTTATCACTCAAATTGGGCTTCTACTCAGCCATTGTGAAAAGACCATCACAATCAACCACCTGCCCTTTGAAAGCCAGTTGTCGGTAGAATGTATTCTGGAACCCAATCAAATCCCAAAACTGTATCTGGGCAATACAGCAGCATATTTTGATACAATATCTACAAATCTTGAATATTTTGTTGATAACGCAACGATTACTCTAAGCAATCCACTGTGTGTGGATACTCTCAATATTGCAACTGAGTACAGCTATTATAGCTGTCAGAATGAATATCTTTATCGGGGCAATATTCCCATCGTCCAGGGACAGCAATACCATCTTAAAATCCAGCATGAAGGCAATACATATAAAGCGGATACAGAGGTCAACCTGCCATCGATTTCAATCGATTCGGTTACGTTCGTATCGTCATTCAAGGACATTTTCGGCGAACACGAGGGTGTTGTTGTATCACTTAAAGATTTACCCGGTGAGAAAAATTACTATCGCTACCGAATGGACCGGATTTTGAGCACCTCCAACCCCGATATTCCGGATTGTGCAGGCGGTCCTTTTTCGGCAACTGAACTGGGACGTTCCATATTTTTTGATACGAATATTGACGGCGCACCACTGAAAATAGTTATAGAACCGGCCTTTCAACATGAGCAGGGTGATACGGCCCGGGTGTATATTCAGACATTGGATGCAGCAACTGCCCGTTTTTTCGACGATTTGGACAAACAGAAAAATGCGAAAATCAATCCCTTCATTGAACCGGTATTTATCAATTCCAATATTCCGGGCGCCTTTGGTATTTTTGGCGCCTGCAATTACTCAGAGGCGGTTAAGTTTATTTATCCGGAATAACGAATGCTATTTACGATATATAAGTGAAATAAATGTTCTCATGATGAAAACGCATAACTATTATTGCCGGTCGAATTTTGAACACAACCAAAAGATTATTCCAAATGAACACTATTACCGCACGAAAAATGTTGGCCTTGACATGCATATCAAAACTGCCATTCTTTTTACGGCAATGCAAAAGAAAGCTATGCCTTGACACTCAGTTATTATTTAATCAGATATCCCTATGCCCTGACCTGGCGGATCGTTAATTTATTCCGGAAAACCGAAAAAACAGCTCTCTATTGCGAAGATATGCTGGATGTCGAACTGTTTTCGAATATTCAGAAACATCTCAAAAAAGTGCAAATCGTCACTAAAAATTCAATAGTACAGCGCAGTCTGTTGAGGGCCGGATATTTCTCAAAACGCTGGCCGGCCTTTCCGAATACCGTTATCATGTTCCGGAATTCAGCGTGGCGATTTCCCTCCCCCAGAATTAAAAAAATCGGACTTGAACACGGCGCCTACAACTTTAAGAGATTTTCCAAGGCAAGATACTATAACATGTTCGATATTTTCCTAATGACGTCCCAAACTGACGTCGAAAGAGTAAAAAAGCGGGGCGTAAGAACTGCAAAATCGATCGGATATCCCAAAATCGACAGTGTGTATGATGGATCAATTACAAAAGATGAACTTTATACATTAGCCGCCAGGATCGGTCTGAATAAAAATAAGCAGACTATTTTATTCTCATCCACATGGGATGGAAGCGGAATGTCGGCAATTGAAAAATGGTATGATAACATCAACCGACTTTCAAATCGATACAATATCTTAGCCACCATTCATCCCTGGATGAGCGATAAATACAAAATCGCTTTAAGAAATAATCCAAAAATTATATTTATTAACGAATATGTCATTTTGAAATATATTCTATTATCCGATGTTTGTGTGGGAGATACAAATTCCTTGATTGCCGAATTTTGTCTGCTTGACAAACCGGTCATTACTTTCCGGGTCCCGCAAACGCCCCGGACCCTGCCTGATGTTATTGAATTAATCGAAAAAGTATCTATCAGAATAGATGCGTTTAGCGAAATTGAGGATGCAATTAAACGGGCGCTCGATAATCCCGGCGAATTTGCACAAGCCAGAAAAGAGTTGGCAGATATAGTGCTTGACAATCGTGATGGAAGTGCCGGGTTGCGTGCCGCTAAAGAGATATTAAAATTTTCACCCGGGTTAGCCTTTTCACATCAGTAATCATTATGCTCACTATCTTTTCAAAAAAACAATATTGCTGTCTAAATACCGATCCAGATATCAGGTTTTATCCAATTTTATACAACGAGTAATCAATGAATCGATTAAAATATTTAAAACATTTGAGCTTTCTGTTGTTTTATTTAACAATAATGGCTGGAATGTTCGGATGTCAAAATTCGAGTGCACCTTACACCAATGAAGGGTACTGGTCATTTGTCGTATATGGCGATTTGCGCCAGGGATTTGGAATATATGAAAAATTAGCCATTAGTATGGGTTATGAAAAACCAACTCCGCTATTGGCGATTTGCCTGGGCGACATTATGCTGGAATCCGGTAATGAAGCCGAGTGGCTGAAATTCTGGAAATATTCCGAGCCAATTACAGATAAAATGCCTCTTTTAATCGTGCGCGGCAATCATGAGGGCAACGACGCTGCATCGGAATGGCTTTATCGTACTCAGACCGGAACTCCCGACGGCCAGCCCTTCTATTTTTCAAAGCAGATCAGGGACCAGTTAATGATTATTCTTGACACAGAAATCGCCGGCGAAGAAAATTCAATTGCAAACCAGCAACTGGACTGGCTGAAAACACAATTGGGTTCCGCTTCAATTTCAGATGATGTCTCGGGAATATTTATTTTCATGCACCGTCCTTTATATCAGCAGGGGATTCATTTCAGGGAAACACTCAGCAATGCACCGGAAATACATGAGATGTTTAAGCAAAACAAAAAAATCAGAGCTGTGATCGCCGGACACAATCACATGTATCATTATATGCAGAAAGATAGTATAAACTATTTTATCAGCGGTGGAGCCGGAGCACCCCTTACTCATGGTCACGGTGGCGATTACTTCCATTACCTCCTGTTCAACATTAGTAATAAAAATGATCAAATAAACATGAAAACGATTGGAATTTTTAATGAGATTTGTGAAAAAAGAACTTTGTAAAAAAGGGTTGCTACTGTTCCTGCTTTTAATAGTTAAAGTAAATGCAGCAACCATTTGGGTCAGTTTGGGAGTATATGATTTTACGGACGATATATCTAAGGAATTTTATAAATATGGCCAGAGTTTTCGAGTATCCTGTGATTTTGGGCAAATCTCGGCTTTGAAACTGTCTGCCACTACGGGTGGAAGTTTCTCAAATGTACCCTACCATGGTGATGACCACGAAATGTTTATTCTCCCGCTGCTGCTTTCATGGAAATATTTTCTATGGTCAGAACAATCGAAAATTTATCCGGTTATCGGTTCCGGGGCCGGCATTTATGCTAAAATGGATCATAATGAGTATTTTCCTAAAAAACGGTATTCATTTACCTATGGCTATCACTTTACAAGCGGACTAAATTATAAAATATCGAACCGTCTGACTTCAAAATTTGAAATGAGATACAATATTTTAATTTCTCCCGGAACTGAAGATATAAATTCAAGCGGGTTTGATGTTTTATTAGGAATAGGATTTTTATTTTAACTAATCGATATATCCTCTTTTATAATAACCGTATTCTGCTTAATTTTTGGTCATGGTCCAAGTGATAATCACTATAAAAAACTTGCCCGACATCAAATCGGGCAAGTTACCCGGCAACATGAGTAAACACACCGGAAAGATATTGGAATCGATATGACATTATTTATTTAAATCATCTCAAATTCTATATTAAAAACCAAAAAATAGCTCAATACTCAAATCTAAGTCCTATGATCTATTTATGAATAAAGGCATCCAGAAAATCTTTGCCGAAGTCCCGCAAACCTACGAACTGGTCAACCATATCCTCACTTTCGGATTCGACATTCTATGGCGGAAAAAAGCCGTCAACATCGCAGTTCGTCAGGGCGGCACTCACTGGCTCGACGTCTGTTCCGGCACCGGCGAAACTGCCAACTATTTGGCTAATCATGCAAGCGCCACTACGAACGTCTATGCAGCCGATTTTTCTCTGCCCATGTTGACCGAGGCTACCCGAAAACTCAACGGCGAGCGTATCCATTTCGCTCTTTCTGATGTCAAACAGTTACCCTTTCCCAATGACACTTTTGATCTAATTACCATCTCTTTCGCCACCCGCAATATCAACACCAGCCGGGAAGCCCTGGAAAACAGCTTTCGCGAATTTCACCGGGTTCTGAAACCCGGCGGACAATTCGTCAACCTGGAAACCAGTCAACCTCAATTTGTTATAATTCGGAAACTCTTTCACCTGTTCATCAAAATCTTCGTCAAACCCATTGGCAGTCTGATATCCGGGTCCCGTGCCGGTTATACATACCTGTCAAGCACGATTCCCCGTTTTTATCCCGCAGAGGAGCTGACTGGCATTCTGAAATCCGCCGGCTTTCCAACTGTCACATATCGAAATATGCTGTTCGGTGTGGCCGCGATCCATCAATCGGTAAAATAATCCCGATTTGCGCTGGATCACGATTCCGATTTAATCCACTTTCAGAAATACAATGAATTCATTAAATTTTTTCATACTTAATAATAGCGAGGAAGGACTGGACATGCTCAATTTGAAACAGATTTTAAAAATCCTGGTGTGTGTTTTGTTGGCTTCTTTGGTTTTATATGGGGCCAACTGGACCCATATCACCGTCGGCAGTGCGCCGGCCTCGACGCGTCCGGTAATCTGCAGCGATCCACTGGGCAACCTGCACGTTGCCTGGACCAGTGATGATATCTATGGTGAGTTGGTCCAATATGCGACAAACCAGCCCGGTTCCTGGAGTTTCCAAAAACAGGTCGCTGGCTCAAACGGCTATCAATCTTATAATCCATCAATAACAGCAGATCAGGAAGGATATGCCTATATCGTATACCGATATGAAGTTGGAGAGATTCGATTTGTAACAGATTATCATAATACATCCAGATATTGGAATCTTACCCGACAAATGTCTTCTGGACATTACCATGAATGTAGTATTGAAGTCGATAAAAATTTTAACACCCATGTTTTTGCTCAAGATGATACATGGGGCAGTAACGTTTTTTATCAAAATCACGATTTGAACGATGTCGTAAATGATTCTGGGGCCACTGCAATGTTTGGAACTACAGTTGATCATAACAATACTTTACATTTTATAGGGTCAAATGGCTACGGAATATTTTATACCTATGATAGTACTGGCACTTGGAGTAACCCTGTTATTATCGATTCAACTGGGGGTACTACTTCAATCACTTGTGACATCAATAATGTTCTTCATATCGCTTATTCAATTTCTGCTTATGATAGTATCTTTTATCTAAACAATTCAACGGGTCAATGGGGTACCCCAGAGTTCGTAACAACTGGTGGTGTTTTCCCCAATGTTGTTGCAGACGAGAATGGTAAGGCCCATATAGCATATCACACAGTTGGAGATTATGGCGGAATATATTACACAAACAATGTTAACGGCAGCTGGTTGGACCCGGAATTCATTACCACCATCAATACTGACCTTAGTTCTGCTACGGAAGACGTTGCTCATGTGGAGAGTAAGATCGCGCTTGATCCCAACAGCAATACAGTCAACATTGTCTATATCAGCGGCGGCAACACGGTGAAAGTCGCCCAAACCAGCGATTTCAATCTGCGCAGTTTGAAAAGTACGGACACAAGCTCAACGCTTATCTCCACAGCCGGTACTCCCGGTTCAGATACATTGAGCACCACTGCCAGCGGAGCTCTTGATATGCTGCAATTCACCATCAGTGATGCCGGTGGTGACGGTAATGCCACCAGGATGAAACAACTCATTCTCCAGCGCGGTCCCGGTATGTCTGAAGAGATCTGTTTCAACGATATTTTTCAGCAGGTATCACTCGACGCCTCTGACGGCAGCAGCCTCAGCGGCAGCATCTATGGATCGAAAATTCTATTTGGTACGCTCAACTCGGTCTGGAAAGAAATCCCCGATAACGGTTCTCTTAATTTTACCGTCAGTGGGACGTTAAAACAACCACTGCAGAGTGTGGACGCTAAAACCGTTCAGATGAAAATTAATGGCTTGTACGATATCATCATCGACACGACGGGTTCCCGTTTTGACTATACCAGCACCAATGTTATTTCCGACACAATCCTCTTCCAGGTTGTCCCCGATCATTTTGAATTTGTCAACCTGGGTGACGATTTTTACAACGAAAACCTGCTTCAGGGATTCTGGATGCAGGTCAAGGTCGTCGATGCCAACGGAACGATTGCGACCGGAGTATCCGGTATCAATATCACGCTTTCGGCAGTAGAACTCGATGGCGTTACTCCCACCGCTTTACTGCTGCAATCAACTGAAGGATTGACCAAGACCCTGACGAACGGAGTCGCCCAATGGAACAATCTCACTTATTCCGCCCCCGGTCAAATCCGAATTCTGGCCAACTGCGATGTATTAGCAGCGGCCTCAGATACCGTCACCGTCATGCCCTTCCACAAGAACCTGGTCATCAGTATGGATGAAGAAATCAAAAGCATGCTGAATCACCTGAATATTGAATACGATTTCTACCACGAGGGAAATTACCAGTTTCCCAACGCCGGAAAAATCGTGGATTACCAATCCCTCCTGCTCTTTCCCTCCAGTAATTACGCCTGGTATATTGACAGCACAAAAATCAAAACTTTTCTGGATGCCGGCAACGATACCGCCTGGAAAAATATTCTCGCTTTCGGCGAGTACGGGCTTGGCTATATCATGGATTCACCGTTTACTGAAAACTATTTCGGCGCTCGTGGAGGCAGCTATTTTAACCATCAGAGCACAACCTTCGAGGGAGTTTCCGGCGACCCGGTTACCGATGGGCTTTCACTATCAGTACCGACCGGGATGACTTTAGAATTGCTTTATAACGATCATTTGACAAATTCCAAGATACTAACTCAGACCGGCACAGACAAAGTTGTTGGTGTAAAAAACAATGCCGGAACATTCCGGTCCGTTCTTATTACACCAGACTTTGAAAATATCTCCAGTACCGCCGACAGAGACACGCTGATCAACCGCATTATACAATGGTTTCAGGAAGAAACAACAACTGCCCAGGGTCCCCAATTATCGGATCTGCCGGATATGAATATAACCGAAGATATTTCCTATAAAATGGCGCTGAGCGACTGGTATCCCTATGTCGATGACGCTGATACACCGGATGAAAATCTCGAATGGAATGTCAGTAACGGTAATAACAGCGAATCTTCGATTATCAATGACACTCTATTTGTACAAACATCTGAAAATTTCTATGGCCAAGATACCGCCATTGTCACTGTTTCCGATGGCTTGCTTACTGATATGGATACTATTCTCATCACGGTAGCACCGGTCAACGATCCTCCGGAGCCATTTTACTTATTGACACCGGAAGATGAGTATTGGACAGATTATGACCCCGATTCAAGTGAATTATTTTTTTCATGGACCCAGGCAAAAGATATTGACAGCGATTCAATTGTGTATAAAATCAAAATCTTTACAAATATCTATGGATCAAACACATACATAATAACAGATACATCTGTTTTTATCGATTATACGAAAGTAAACTGTATTGAAAGTAATATAGCGATATTTTGGAAAGTAACCGCATTTGATCTTATGGATTCAACTATTGCAGAAAACTCACCTTATGGCTTTACTATTTTATCACCGGAATTTACAGGAAGTCATGAAGATTTTATTCCTGATGAATATTGCCTTTTACCCAATTATCCCAATCCATTCAATCCAACGACCACATTCAAATATGGGCTCCCGGAAGAATCAAATGTAACAATTACAATCTACGACATCAACGGAAGGCAGATTCAGACCCTGGTTCAAAAAACACAACCCGCCGGATATTATTCGGTTCAGTGGAATGCGTCCAATGTCGGTTCCGGTGTTTTTTTCTATCAAATCATTACCGGAGATTTTCAGCAGGTGCGCAAGTGTATTTTGATAAAATAGATTCAGCAGGACTGATCGCGCCCTGCGGCATGAACTGCGCCCTCTGCATCGGGTATCAGCGGAAAAAGAAACCATGCGCCGGGTGCAATTTAGAAAACACAAACAAGCCGAAACACTGCATTCAGTGCCACATTAAAACATGCAACCTGCTTGAGCAAACATCATCGGGATTCTGTTATGACTGCACTAAATATCCCTGTACCCGTTTGAAACAACTGGACAAACGCTATCGGACCAAATACAGGATGATCATGCTGGAGAATCTGGATTTTATCAAATCTCAGGGTATGAATGCTTTTCTTGAACAGGAAACCCGGCGATGGTCCTGTTTAGATTGTGGTCAACTCGCATCGGTACATCGTGAAAACTGTCAGCATTGCGGTGCTGACACATCTGAAAGTCCTTATTGAATATCAGGACATGATCAATTTCAGCAACTCCTCCGCTGCCTCTTTAGGGCCCTCGGCTTCAAAACCCTTCACACCCAGGCATGTTCGTATCTGGCCGACAAAGATATCATTCTCGAAGAATTTATTAAAAAAGTGTCTGGCAATCTCATCATGCAGTTCTTTACGCTGTACCGGACCGAATATATTGGCAAAATAGCTCTGCACCAAACCGGTAGTCGTGGTTGTGCCCTTGCTCATCACATTACCTTCGCGAAACAGATTAAACGCTGTCTCGGCTGAATCAAATCGCTCAATAATCGGATGCTGTGCATCAATATTCTCATAATTATTGGCATAGAAAATATAATCAACGGCAACACCCTTCGTAATATTATCCTGTGTTGTTACCGGCAGTACGATTCGGGCATTGGTCTGACCGGCACTCATAATTATCGCCCTGTCCAGCTGTCCAAAAGCATATCCGGGGTGCAGATCATCCAGTCGAAGAAAGGCGCCAATTTCAGTGCCGTATGCTACGATATTACCCTTATTATCCACACTGATTGAACCCATGTCATCGGCAATAATTGTCAGATCTTTGATTTCTTCATCACCGAGTTTGCGAAATGCTTCCAGGGATTCTGATTTGCCAGCCCCTGAATCACCAATCAGGAGTACATTGGCCTGTTTATTATTTTTCAAAAGAATTTGAACCAAAGCCCCATGAAACGGCATATTACCCCGCTTCATCACAATCAGATTGTGCAACGTCAGGATCATTTTCTTTAAATAACCAAAATACCCGAACTCCAGGTCACGTGGAACCACACCGATAAAAAGATTTTCCTCTTTGTCCTCAAAATAAACTGTGGGAAGATCCCCATACTGTTTCAACGCCTGTCGCTCAACCCCATAAAGATAAATACCATCAGGCTTACGATCCAACTCATCGTCCGAGGCCAGTTGAAACAGGTTTGCAAGGGCAAATCCTAATTCGAAAAAACTTTCGTGGAAATACACATGAATCAGCAGAGTACCAACATTTGCAGGGAAACAAAGCCATTCCCGATTATCAAGTTTGACGTTTGTTATCGGGTTTTGATCAACCTCCAAAAACGCTCCCCTTCGTTTATTCATTGGTGGTTTCAAAATCAGCGGCGGATAAAGCAGGATTTGCCGGATTATGGAGATATCCTTAAGGACATCATATTTTTTATTAAAAAATTTTCGCTGTAAGGGTATGGCAATCGTGGCAACCTCAGCCCCGGCATGGACCTGACGATATACCCGTGGATGTCGGGAAGTAATGTTTTCATGAACATCGCGATAGGCCTGCAGAACCAGATGCATGAGACGTTCAACAGTGGTATTGAATGTTCTAAAGGGACGTTTATCGTAGCTCTCACCCTCGGAATCACAGATAATAAAGCGGTCAAAACTACGCCAGTAATTGTATAATTGCTCAACCAACTCGTTCAGCAATTCAGTGTCCCGGAAAAACATCTCCGAACCCTTTACCACACCAGGAACCAACGAAGCATCCAGCTTTGTTAAATAATAGAGTGTCTTATACAATAACATCCGGTCCGCATCCGTTATTGTCTCTTTACCAAAGACAGCCAAAACCGGTGATTGTTTATGTATTAACCGGTCCAGAAATTTTTTCAGGATTTCTTTGAACAGATCGCTTTCGAAGAGTTCTTCGACAGACTCAGCGATCCGGTCCTTGACACCGATGATAATCTTTTTTTTAATAATTTTCGAAGGAAATTTACTCATAACTCACATCCAGTATTCAAAATGATTAAGGTCTAATTTAGTATCAGCAGGATATTATCCAATTTTCTTTTTTAAATAATTATAATTTTACAGAAAATCAGGGAAGAACTAAAATGACAGATAACAGTTTTAAAAAAGTTGGTCAATCGGAGAACCGTTTATATGGCCCTCGTAAAATTCTGCTCTGCGGCTATACGGCTGAAGATCAGGACCTTTTCCGTAACATGCTGAGCGCATCGGGAATTGCAGACGTTGCACTGGTAGTCGCCGATATAGAATCACAATCAATTACCTTAAAAGATATATTTGCCAGGCCGGATGAAAGTGGAATCGGGCTGACACCGGAAATGCAGCGCACAGTGATCATGGCCGGTGTTAGGGAACAGGAACTGCACACGATTATTAATGCCTATCGCAGCAGCGGACTTCCTCAACAATTCTGGGCAACCCTGACACCAATTTCTGAAAACTGGAAACTAATCGACCTGCTGGAAGATTTGAGAAAAGAAAACGAAGCTCTCCGCAAACGACAACAGGACAGCCGAAAAACGAATTAAATTCCCATTCATAAAAATAGATGATTACAATTTGCTCGGGTAATCAGATAGGTTAAACTTAAACCACCGAATTTATTCAGTGGATTGTGAAAAATTTATATCTAAACCGACTTTCCCAACAGGTCACAGGGGACTCCGATGCATCGGAGGACTCTTTGCGGAGCAGTCGGATTAATGAAACCGCAGTGCTTAGCGCCAGAAAACCTCAACCGCCTTATGCAAACATTTCACCTCAATCGGTGTAATTCCCAGTAACTCACCATCAGGCGTTAGAACTTTCGGAATCCCGGTTTCCACTGTGATCTCTTTCGCCTTGAAGGTTTCTATTTCGTCGATATGAATATGCTCACCGGTGAATATTTTCGGAAAACTCTGCAGCAATTTAATTCGCCCCAGTTTCCCCAGCAGGGTGACATCCAGGTAACCGTCATCGATTTCCGCTGACGGGGCCATGAAAAAATTTGCTGTCCAGCGGGTGTTGGATATCTCCACAAAAATATTGTCCCGCTGATATTCCTGTCCGTCAATAGTAATCGTCAGTGGATAGCTGCTCAGGAAAATGGTTTTTTGAAGCACACCCAGGGTATAGGATAGGTTACCAAAGACTTTCAATTTTTCAGCAATTTCACCGACATCGGCGGCAAATCCGAGACCCAGAATATTCAGAAAGTAATAGATTTCGCCATGGGTCGTAAATTTTCCAACATCCACTTTACGCGGTGACTGCAATGCAATGATATCAATCGCATCTTTCCAGTGCGTATTGTGCAGTTCCATGTCCCGGGCAAAAGCATTACCGGTTCCGATGGGTAAAACACCAATTGGAATTCTCACTTTCGATGTATTCTGGTAGTATCCGTTGATTACTTCGAAAAGCGTTCCGTCCCCTCCGGCCGCAACAACACCGTCATATTGACTCAAATCCGCGTCCTTTACAATCAGAATGCCGTGTTCATGATAATCCGTAATCCGCAAATCAAATTCAATTCCTTTCTTCTAAAAACAGGCTTCCACTTCCGGCAGAATTTTCTGAGCCCGCCTGTGTCCGGCAACGGCATTATAAACCAGTAATACTCTCATTGATTGTTTCCCCCACAAAAATTAATTCTCGAATATAATTATTCCCCTGCTGCAATCATATAAAAAAGGTGCTTGTCATAATGTGGATTTATAGAACCAGGTGCAGCAATTTCGGCAAAATCGAATATTCACAGGGCGGTGTGCCAATAATTTCACCATCGGTTTCCACAGCTGTGGTAAGATTTTCACCGGACAGTTTAACCGTGTATCCCTGATGATATTCGGCATTGACTTTTTTAAGCACCGAACCGGTATATAACGATGGAATATAACTAAGTGTCTTTATTCTGCCCATTTTATTGATCAGCGCGATATGCAGTTTGCCATCGTCAAAGGAAGACGGCACACCGTAATTCATACCGCCACCAAAATAGGCGCATTTAAACACTGTCAGGTTCTTCAGAGAGCGGCGGAGGTGTTCGGTCTGATCAATAGTTACATCTGCGGAAAAATTCCCAAATTGAAACACATTTCTTACCCCCGCAAAAAGTGCCGCAACATCGACGTTCAGACGTTTCAGAAAGGACATTACAACTGTTTTACGGTTGAATGCCACGATCGACTGACTGATGACTCCCACGCTGGAATTCGCCAGAAAATACCGGGGAATCCGGTTGCCGTTTTCATCGTCACAGATGACTTTCACCACATCCACCAGACAGGATTTTTCTGACAATACACGATCCGATAACCGGAGCCGGTCGGGAAATAATTTTTCCACATCGCAGCTGCTGCCGGCTCCGAGAAAGACAAGTTGAATTTCCGGATCGATCAGGCGATCATCCTGGATAATACCGTTCAATATTTCATTTAGAGTTCCGTCACCGCCAAAAACAACGATTCGCTTTATGCCCTTATCCACCGCCTGTTTGGCCAATTCAATTGCATGCCCCGGATATTCCGTGGGATGGCAATTAATTCTGAACTCCCGGCTTTTCGATTCTTCAACAAATGCCTGCCACCGTTTACGGGCTTTTCCGCCACCGGCAAACAGATTAGTGATAAAAAAGAGTTCCGGCTTTTCCTTTAATGCAGCGATAAGTCCTCCCATACCAGTGATTGTCTCAGATGGCTGACCATGTCATCCCGATCGGGATCATCAGGCCTGAGAACCGAATAAAAATTAACGGGGATCGACAGACCCCAGAATTTATCGAAGATTCCGGCTTGCGGCGAATTTAGCGGATATCCGCAACGGAAGAACCGGTATTTTCGACGGTTGTTTCGAATTGCCCATTTCAGTAAATCAGCGGCTGCATCCTGGTAACCTTCCTCAAAGGCAAGATGACGAATGACCAGTTCCGACAACGGTTGTCCTTCCGGCGGAACCAATCGAAGCGGACTCATGACTTTTTTCAGCAAAGCAAACTTGCCACCATACCGGCTGATCACCGTGTTTTTAAATCGTGACTGATCCCAGAGGCTGATGGCCGCGACAATTGTATCCCTGTGAATAGCCAGGCAGGTATTTTCCAGTTTGAAGTCTTTCTGATCGTACAATGATAAAAGATAATCGGCTGTCCAGCCCGGCATTAATTCATACCCGGCATAGAATCGCCGGTACAATTCGGCCATTTCCGGGATATCGGTCTGAGTCGCCGGGCGTAAACCATATTTTTTCCCCGGCCGCAGAAAGGGTAACAGAAAAATATTTTTTACCTGATAATTACTGACCAGATCGAATGCCGGAATTCCGGCCCGGCCGGACAACAGTGCTTCCATGGCACGGTTTGCACCAATCACCAGGATGAAACCCAGTTTAACCGGAGTGTCCATCAGATAATCCATTGTATGTTTCATGAGGCGAAAGGTCAGCAGTGTATTCTGGGAAGGATTCTCGATTTTTATACCGCCGATATATGCCATTGAAATCGGGGATCCTTCATAATGCACAGTTCGGAAAACAATTCCAACGGTGCCGATAATCCGGCTGTTTTTTTTCGCTACAAATATTACCGGCTTCTCACCCAACAGATCATCCAGATAAAAGTAATCCGGGTTTCGGTCGTTGTTCACAACCAGCTTCGCATCCATCGGAGCCTGGCGGGATAAATCCAGAAGCGCCTGATTATCTTCTTTTGTTGCAATACGAATTAGCATGAATACCTGTGGTTTTTGTCTTTGCTGATTTTAGATTAGATAGAAAAAAGATGCAAGCATTATTCGATGTCAATTGAAGCAGGTAATTTCTTGTGGAAATAGAAAGACAGCATACTATTTATCAGTATGCCGGGTATGCTGAGTGAGACGGTTTTTCATCATCTATCGTCGTAAACTCTATTCTACCGGCTACTCCGGGAGTTCCTGCGGAAAAGCCGGTGGTTAGCGTTTCTTTTCGCAGATCATTCAAAATATTACCCTGGCTACGGGGCTCCTGCTCCATAGCCGAATACGATGTCACGAACGTTAAAACAGACAGAGTAATCAATCTATTCTACGTATGCCCGGCGGGGGAATACACGTTTGAACAAATATTAGATTATTCCGGGCAAGATCGATGATCTGTTGTTTAGCGCTCTGACCTTTTGCATCAAATAATATTTTAACCTGGGGGCGAGTGGGCAAATGTCTATTAGTCTTAATCACCCTGGCAAGCTCGCCGGAGTTCAATTTCACATAGCAGCCGGTTGGATACAGTGATATGGTTTCAATCAGGGCTTTCAGCAGTGGTTTGGAAAATCTTTTGCCTTCCTGCTTTATCAGTTCCTGAATTCCCAGAGGCGGAATCAGGGCGTCGCGATGATCGCGGGGATGAATAAGCGATTCATAAACATCAATAAGCGATAGAATCTGAGCGGTCGGGAACATTTCCTTTTCTGTTAACTGTCCTGGGTATCCCGAACCATCTCCTTTTTCATGGTGCTGAAATACGGATTGAGCCAGACCTTCAAGTTTATCATCGGATTGCACAATAATTTCATACCCAAATCCCGAGTGGTTTTTTATTGCGTTTATCCCATGTGGTTTTAATTGCTTTATAGGTTTATTAAAAATTGCCGAATCCACTTTGGCAACACCGATATCATGCAGCAAAGCAGTGGCACAAACCTTGACCAAATCATCTTCGCTGTAGCCGATTCCACGGGCCAGGACGGTCGCGAAAATAGCGGTATTGATGACATGGCTGTGCGTAATATCGGTAGTATCAAAATAGTAGACTGCAAAGGAATTCAATTGCTCCGATTTTTCAGTTGATTCTACAATCAGGTTTGCCAATTCAAATAACTGGGCGACAGTTATTTCCCCGGTTTCACGGACTTCACGCTCTTTCAGAATGACATAGCGCAACGCCTGTTTATAGATATCTTTCGCAGCCGGTGAAAATGTCTCAGGTTCCATTTAATTTTTCCTTCATTTAGATAGAATATAAGAAACGAAACTGAATACTTCAAAAGTTATCGGGGGTAATTCAGGAATTGCGCCGGGAAACGGCTCACCTGAAAACAAAGTGTATAAAAATCCGAAATCCATGTTGACAATTATATGAAAATACGCAATATTCAAACTTTGTTTAATAACTTGGAATTTCACCCTAATCCAACAAGGAACTATGGCAAATTTAAACCTTAAGAAGTTCTTTTTAGTGCTGAGTTAGTTGATCCATATTATATTAAACTTGTTGATCCAGTAGAACTTCCAAATTATATACAGGAAGTTTTTGATATATATTTTTATGAAAACCATCACTACTATCCCGTTAAGAAAAATGATAAAGGATATATATAATTGATAATCAGCAAGTTAAGGTGTGTTGAGCGATTTTTTGATTTGAACTTTTATGTTCGATTTGATTTTATGTGTTATCAATTCAGAAAGGTG
>Ga0268276_1001325_pt1 | contig 24906 bp, 23 predicted proteins | sample saktaG_4_FD_190145 | JGI IMG/M metagenome (GOLD analysis project Ga0268276, IMG submission 190145) | Saline water microbial communities from Sakinaw Lake, British Columbia, Canada - sak_2010_1_5_45m | ecosystem: Environmental > Aquatic > Non-marine Saline and Alkaline > Saline ... | reverse complement strand
AATAACTCCACCACCGACACCACAGTCATCGTCCGTACCGCAACCGACAAAAACAGGACAGTCATCAGGCCCTCCTGAGATAGGCGCATGAGCACAGTTACCCTCTGGCGAATTCACAAAATCATAAGTGCACTCATCGCCATCATCGCAGTCGAAGAAAAGACATGCACCTTCATAACAGTACATTCCCGACCAATCTGGACCACATAGCCCATAGTTAGGAATAGGAACAATGTAGCACTGATTGTCGATGCATTTCTCCGGTTGCTTGCCTCCGCCATCAGTGCACGGATTACCATCATCGCAATCGCTATCAAAGTTGCAACAATCCAAAATGGGCCAATGCTCACAAGCGCCGTTAGACGCATACATTGTGTCGGATGTGCAAATGTTCACATCGTTACAATTTACGCAAGCACCCGTAAAGCAAAAACTGCTTGTCCCGCAAACAATCCCATCACCCTTCTGCTCGGACAAGCATGAGCCATCTGCGCACACGGCCACTGCGCAGACATTGCTGTCGTCGCAGTCAACGTCTTCCGAACATTCAGGAAGATTCACCTCTTCCTCAGTCAAAGAATCAGCAACCACGTCATCTTCGACCTCTTCGGTCGTATCCGCAGTCACATCCTCGAACCGGTAAGGAGGCTCACCATTGCAAAACCCTTCATTACAAAAAGAATGTCCGAGTTGAAAACAGTCCGAATTAACTGAGCACTCCGGCTCAGACACCTCTGAGGAAACATCTTCCTCAGCTTTCTGGACTGCGTCCTTGTTGTCACACCCAGTAAACATAAAAACCACCAGTGATACCAAAGACACAAGAATCAATTTCTTCATTTCGCTTCCCCTTTGTAGTTAAGACACCTTGTCAAACAACATTCAAAAACCACAACTACACAAACATCAATAATTTCGTGCAATTGTTGTTTTTGAATTATTAGTTTTAATATATAATTAAAGCTAATTTTTAATATTTAGTCAAGAGGAAAATGACTGTATGTCAGCGGGTGTATGAAAAAAAAAGGAATTTATGGTAAAATTAGCTTAGGGCACAAGCTAAAACATAAACCGCTTCTTTATGCTTTATGGTATAGCACATTTTTAAAAATTCAAAGTTATGTTTTTTACTCTAAGAGCATGAATGCTGCGAACAAACCAATTATTTGTGTTGAACAGCCTTAGAATGGTGATATTTATCCTTACTGTGTCAATAAAAAGTACCACTTTCCTGCAAAGGGTAAATAGAAAATCAACAGGCGCTAGTTGAATTTGTCAAAGTTTACAAGAGATTGCCTGATTTCAAGAATATTAATGACGAATGGGCTGTGTAATACATTGCCTATAATGTCAGAAATGTTGTCAGAAATTTGAACAGTGAAAGGGCTGCAATCGGTACATTCAAAAGTGTTTACGGATATGTGCCTAGCACCTCGCACCAGTGGTCAATCATGAGAGCAATTGGGTACACCGGAGCAAAAAGATAGTACATTTAGAAACGTTAGTATAGAGAGGGGACGGCTTAGGCTGTCTCCTTTTGTTTTCAGGAAAATATGCTATAATAAAAAAACTGTTATAGCGAGCAAACAATATCGAAGTTCACGCTTGTTCAACAATTTATTTTAATTTTGTTGATTATAATTTGCTTGTTCTTTGTATTTTGTTTGTTATTTGTAATTTTGTTATGAAATCATGCATTGTCTGCGAGAAAAAAATTGACGACAACAAGGCCATTGCCAAGCACGAGGTATATTTTTGTTCTGAAAAATGCCTTAAGGAATATGAAGAAAAACTGGAAAAACTCAAACAAGTTGTTGACTGGGACAATTGTTGTTAAATATGAAAAATTTTATCCTGCAAAAAAATGACGGCTCGAAATTTGACCTAGCGAAATATCAAGGCAATGATTATCTTATCTTGATTTTTTTTCGCGGCGCCTGGTGCAATCATTGCAAAAAACAATTGCTTGACATTAATAATCATTATGCGGAATTTTCAGAACTTCAGATCAAACCTCTGGCCATTTCATGCGATTCAAAGCTCAAATCAAACCTTCTAAAAAACTTTCTTAAACTGAAGTTTTCGGTATTATCAGATTCTGAATTTGCGGTTATTGATTATTTCAATCTAAAAACTGAGTACAAAGGCCAAATTGTCTCCAAGCCAGCAACAATTTTGATTGAACCGCAAAAACATAAGGTGATTTATGAATATGTCGGCGTTGATTATGACGACCGCCTTTCAGCGAAAACAATCCTAAATAATATTAAACAACCAGTAAGATCAAACCTATGAAAAGAATTTTTTTTAGCCTTGTCTTGTGCTTTTTGGTTCTATCGCCAGTCATGGCTATGGCCGCTGACAACGCCATTTCTAACGAAGGAGGAATTATTTTTTCCGAGCCGATCGATAATTCAGCCGCCCAGCTTTTTCTCGGGCAACAACACAATTATACAGTCACTATGCGCGGCAATGGAGAATCGGTTGTTTACGCCAAAATATCTTTTACCAATTTTACTGAAACTGATTTAAATTCACTTAAATTCAAAACCGAAGCAAAATTGAATGAACTGGTGGCTTTCCAGCAAATTTTACCTGACGTATGCAAAGAGAAAAAATACAACCAAGAAACAAGAACTTATGATTGTCTGCAATATGGCCCGCCCGCATATTATAATCAAAACTCATATTATTATTATAATAACTCAAACTTGAACGCCAAATATTCCAAGAGCAACTTTTCAATAACAGGGGATCAATACGAATTTTCTTTGCCAACGGCGGTAAAACCAAATGAGCAAGGCGCAATTTTACTTGCGTACCGATCAAAAGATTATGTGGATAAAAAAGCTTTGGGCCTTTTCAAGTTTCATTTCACCACGCTGACTGCACCGGTAAAGGTCAACGACGTCAATGTCGCAATAAAATTAGACTCCGAACTTTACATGAAAGGCCAAAAATCAGAAGTAAATTATAAATCAATGGATATAGGACTGTCTGCCGGACTGAGCGAAACCGCAAGTTTTCAAAATCCAACTCTTGACACCCTTTCTTCAGAGCTCGGCTATTCCGGCCAATTGAAAAAAACTGCCAAGGATCTGGCGCCGGACGAATCATTCACAGTCAATGGAAAATACGCGACTACAAAATTCAGACTCTATCTGCCAAATGTCATTATCGGCGCGCTTGCACTTGCTCTGCTGATTATAATTCTTTATTTTCTCAATAAACATTTCACCAAAAAAAATGATAGTCCAACCGGACTTCTAGCAAATGGCCCTTCTCTGGCTGAAAACCAAAAACAGAGCTCATTCAAAGACGAACAAATCACATTATTTAACGGTCAATATCTTGTTTGGTCATTTATTTCTTCATTAATTTTATTTTTTCTTAGTTACTCAATGAAATGGATTAGCGATGTTCGTTGGAGTAGCATATTTCCGGACGGAACTGAATTCATTATTGTTGTCGGAGTAATTATTCTCATCTTGGTATACATCTTTTTAATTTTTGGCGTTCCAATTATTTTTGCCAGCAAACACGGCTGGCGGGCATTTGTTTCCGTACTACTCGACATTATTGTTATTTCTTCAATTTTGTTTTTTATTTTAATTGGAATCTTCACGTTAATCAAATAAAATAGAACAATAAAGCTAAAAGAAGGCGCTTTGGAGCGCTTTCTTTTTTTTTCAGGCAGAATATACTATAATGCGGTCATATCCTAGATATTATTATATGAAGCTGAGTTTATTTGATTACAAACTACCTGAAAGGCTCATAGCCCAGGAGCCGGCCTCACCGCGAGACCATTCACGGTTATTGGTTTACAACAAAAAAACCGGTGATATAGTCCACGACAGATTTTTTAATTTGCCAAAATACTTAAATCCCGGCGATGTTATGGTTTTTAATAACTCAAAAGTCTTTCCCGCGAGACTACTCGGAAACAAGGAAACCGGAGGCAAAGCCGAGGCCCTTCTCTTAAGAAAGCTAAAGAGCGGGCAATGGGAAGCTCTCCTCGGCACCAGGCACCCAAAAGTCGGCCTAAAACTGAGCTTTAACAAGGGTTTAACCGCCAAAGTAATTGGTACGCCGACTGCCAAAACATGGCTCTTACAATTCAATTTCTCCGGTCCGGCTTTTTATGAAATTTTAGACAAGATTGGTCAAGTGCCAACCCCTCCTTATATAGACGTAAAAAATCAACTCTTCCACTCGCATTCACTCGCTAAGAGTGACAAAAAGATAAGAAATCAGTATCAAACAATTTACGCAAAAAAACTTGGATCTGCCGCCGCACCGACTGCGGGCCTGCACTTCACAAATCGATTGTTAAAAAAGATTCGAGACAGGGGAGTGCAGACAGAGTTTGTAACCCTTCACGTTGGACTCGGGACATTTGATCCGGTTAATACAGAAAATATTGAAGAATACAAAATTCATCAGGAATGGGTGAGTGTTGATAAGCAGACAATTAAACGCCTGATCAAAGCAAAGCAAGTCGGAAAAAGAATTATCGCCGTCGGAACAACTTCAGTGCGAACGCTTGAAACTTTATTTTCAACTTCGCCTATTTGCGATATTCGCGATTCGCGTCAATCGCATATAAATTCGTGTCATTCGTATTATACTGACATTTTCATCCACCCTGGCTATAAATTTAAATTTATCAATGCCATAATCACTAATTTTCATTTGCCAAAATCAAGTTTAATAATGCTTGTTTCAGCTTTTATCGGACGCAAGAAAACGCTCGAATTATATAACAAGTGCATTAAATTAAAATATAGATTTTTCAGTTTTGGCGACGCTATGTTTTTGCAATAATTAAAACAAAGGAAACATCGCAAACGTTGATATATATTACTAAAATGCTATAATCTAAGCAGAAATACATTAGCCACTGCTTATGAACTTTTCTGAAGAACAAAAAAAAGAGCTCCTGGAATATGCGCGGCTGGTGCTGATTGCTATAATTAAGGACGGTACAAAATTTGAAGAAGATTGCCCGGACACAAACTATCTGGAATCAGCCGGCGTTTTTGTTTCACTGCACAAAGACAAAGAGCTTCGCGGCTGTATCGGCTACATTGAGCCGGTTGAATCAATTTGGGGCGCGATTGCGAATAACACGATTTCAGCGGCAACCAGGGACATCAGATTTTCAAACGTGAGTCCGGAAGAACTCGAACAAATCACTATTGAAATTTCAATTCTAACTAGAGCAAAAGAATGCCGACTTGATGAAATCGAGCCAGGCAAGCACGGCGTTATTATTAAACAGGGACATCACCAGGCAACTTATCTGCCTCAAGTCTGGGAAGACCTGTCGGACAAAGAACAATTTTTCGGAACTCTCTGCCAAAAGGCCGGACTTGGTTCAGATTGCTGGACCAATGAAGCAACTAAATTTTATAAGTACGAAGCAATGGTTTTTAGTGAATAAGTATATAAGTGCGTAAGGACGAAAGCACATCATTAGCAAGCCACATAATATGCCACTAGTAAAAACATTTGATGAAATCTTGGCGTGGCAAAAAGGTCATGCTTTAGCGTTGGAAATTTATAGTATAACAAAAACTTTTCCACCCGAAGAAAAATTCCGCTTAGTTGATCAAATGTGTCGCGCTGTTATTTCTTTTCCATCAAATATCGCTGAAGGATTTAAAAGAAAAGGAAAAAATGATTCTCTCCGTTTTTATAACATTGCGCAAGCATCTTTAGAAGAATTAAAATACCAGCTTTTACTTGCAAAGGATTTAAAATATATAACAAACGAAAAATATAAAAATTTACTGTTGTTATCTGAAGAATGCGGCAAACTTCTAAATGGCTGGGCCAAATCACAAAAATAGCCACATTTCACTTACCACTTACACACTTATTCACTTATCACTCCCACTATGAAATCGAATTACATCAAAAAACTCCAAACAGGGGACCAGCTAGTTAACGAACAATTCGCAATAAAAAATGTTCGCTATGGCAGAACACAGGCGGGAAAAGATTATATTGATTTATCATTAAGTGACAGAACAGGTGAAATTGATGGAAAAATCTGGGAAACAAATATTCAAAACTGCGCTGAAATTCAAACTGGCGACGTGGTCGAGCTTTCCGGAAAAGTTGAAGAATTTCGGGATAAGCAACAAATCAATATTGGATTTCTGCAAAAAGCCGTCAACTTTGACCTGAGTGACCTCCTGCCAAAAAGTGACAAAGATCAAAACGCGCTCTGGCAAACTGTGCAAGCAAACGTTGATCAGATTGAAAACAAATATCTAAAAAAACTTTTGCTGAAATTTTTTGGCACTGAGGATTTTACTGAAAAATTCAAAGTTTCGCCCGGCGCCGAAAGGATTCATCACGCTTATCTTGGCGGACTAATGGAACATACCGCGGAGATGCTTGATCTGGCGAACACTCTTCTGAATAATTATCCTGAACTTGACCGGGATTTACTAATCTGCGGCGTGTTATTGCATGATTGCGGCAAAACGCAGGAATTAGCTGTCAATCATGCGATTTATCGGACGACCGAAGGATCATTGATCGGCCATATTTCTCTTGGCTCTTTCATGGTCGCAAAAGCGATTGACTCAATAAAAGACTTTCCGGTCGAACTTCGCGCAAAAGTTATAAACATGATCCTCGGTCATCATGAAAAACTGGAATTCGGCTCGCCGATCAAACCCATGACCCGCGAAGCTTTTGCTCTGGCCCATATTGATAATTTATCTGCCAAAGTCAACACTGCCAATAAAGTTGTAAAAGATTTGGAAAACACTGAACAGGAATTCAGCGACAAAAACTATGCCCTCGACACAAAATTATATTTAAATTAAACAACATGAAAAAAGTATTTTTTATTGTTACTGGAATCGCAAGTCTGTCGGTCATACCAAACCTTTATGTTTTTCTCTCAACTTTATTTTTCATATTTCCTAAAGTTGGAAGGCCTAATGACTTTTCTGACGGCTTATTCATTGCCTTAGAAATACTTTTTTCTTTGGTTCCGATATTGTTTTTACTTATTGGCCTGCTAAAAAACAAAAACAACACACTCTCAGGTCTGTTCATGACTGTTGCAATTCTAATAAACATACCAATTTTACTAATTTCACTATATATAGCCGCTGCTCTAATTTTTGGCGCCGGCCCCCAATAATTAGCATCCAGTAACTAAAACGGTTAATTTTAATCGCACAAAACACTGAGCAGGAATATAGCGACAAAAACTTTGCTCTCGACACAAAATTATATTTAAATTAATTGAATAGACATTATTCATAAAACATAAAGCATAGAACATCCGTTAGTCATTTGTAATTTCGGTAACTATTATTTGTAATTTTCAAATATTTTATGCCCGCTGTGAACAACAACAATAAAATCAACATCGTCATGTTCAACATGGGTACTTTTTTTGATTGGGATCACGGCATTGTCAATCGCAACTGGAACATTATGAATGCGCTGGCAAAAGAAGATCGAATTGACAAAATTGTCGGCGTTGATTTTCTGCCCATTGGCTGGAAAAAAGCAGCTGCTCATTATCTAAAAAACATTTTATTTGAAATCAAAAGCGCAAAAATTATTTACGGCGACCTGATGAGCGCCTGCTATCAGAGAACGGATAAAATTTTTGCCTATACAACCGTTGAATCTGTATATTCAATGAAAAAAGTCGCCAAGGAATTAAGGCGCGTGGAAAAAATTCTTAATCTGAAAAATATTGTTTTCTGGTCCTACAATCCGATGTTTGTTGAATTTATCGACAAACTCAATGAAAAAATTTTTGTTTTTGACACAGTTGACAATTGGGCCGAGCATCCTGGATACACAAAGATGATGAGAAAAAGTCGATTACTGAAAAATTATCAGACAATCGCGGAAAAAGCTGATTTAATTTTCACGGTTTCAGAAGAACTCAAGGATTTTTACAAGCAAATGAACAGAACAAAAGACGTGCACTGGATTCCAAACGGAGTCGACTATGATCATTTTAATGATCCTGAAAAAATTAATCGTGACAATGAACTAAGTGAATTTGATAAACCAATTATCGGCTATCTTGGCACGATTGAAGACCGGATTGACTTTGATCTGCTGACAAAGATTGCCCGCGCGCACCGCGGCAAAGAACTGGTTTTGTGCGGACCGGTCTGGCCGGTCGTGGAAAAAGAATTAAATAAAAAAATAAAAGATTTAAAAAACGTACATCTTCTTGGACGAATCAAATTCGATGACGCACCGAGCTATGTAAATAAATTTGACGTAGCCATTATCCCTCACAAAACAAATGCCTTTGTTAATACCATGAACCCGATGAAAATGTATGACTATCTGGCCTGTGGGAAACCGATTGTCGCAACCAAAGGCGCCGGCATTGAAATGTTCAAGGATCATATTTATATAACGAATGACAGTGATAAATTTGTTGATCATATCGACCAAGCGCTCAAAGAAGACTCGCCGGAAAAACAAACCGCGCGTCGAAATGCAGTACGAGAACATTCCTGGAAAGCTCGAGCAGACAAAATGACCGAACTTCTGTTCGAAAAACTAAAATAAAATATTAAATTTTGAATTTTATATTTCCTTTGTGTTTTAGATTTTGAGTTTTGAATTTAATATCTATATGGATTTATCTATTGTAACAGTCAGCTGGAATGTCAAGGAACTCCTCAACCGAATGATCGACTCGGTTTTTCATTATACGGACGGATTGGATTATGAAGTAATAGTAGTTGACAATGATTCAAAGGACGGTTCAATTCCGTATTTGCGCCAGCACTACCAGGAATGGATTCAAAATAAAAAACTAAAAATCATTGATAACAAATTTAACGCCGGGTTTGCCAAAGCAAATAATCAAGGCCTAAAAATAGCTATCGGAAAATATAATTGTTTTATGAATCCGGACATGGAACTGGTGGAAAACAGTTTTTTGAAATTACATCAGTTCATGGAACAAACACCAAGCGCCGGTATTTGCACCTGCCGGCTTTTGTACGGCGACAAAACAATTCAGGCCAATGTCAAATCAAATCCAGGTTTTTGCGATCAATTACTAGTTTTATTAAAATTACACCATTTTCTTTCCTGGCTGCCTTGCCTAAAAAAATATTTGCGCAAAGGGTTTGACTTCACGCAAAAACAATATATTGAACAAGCCATGGGCGCTTTCATCTTTACAAGAAAAAAATTAATGGATAAAATAAACGGGTGGGATGAAGACTACTGGCTCTGGTGGGAAGATGTAGAGCTCTGCAAAACCGTACAGGAGCAAGGACAGGATATTATTTATCTGCCGATCACTGAAGTGATTCATTATGAAGGAAAAAGTTTTGCCCAAACTCATGGACTCAATAAACAAAAAAGGTTTAATAAAGGGATGTTGCTTTATTTCAAAAAACACCATTCCAAGCTTGCCTATATCGCGCTTTGTTTTTTCCAACCAATAAGTTGGTTTCTGACATTATTAACTCAAACATTAAAAATCAAATCACGCACTCAATCAAAAATATAAATTTTGCAATATGATTATTATTGAAAGAAACAAAATTCAACATCAACCAATGATCGACGTTATCAATGATTATCATTTTTTAAATGATTTAAGTGCTGCCATTGATGAATACATGCTGGCCAATCAACAAAAAACATTTGTTGACGGAAAACCAATGCAGGTTTTTTATGTGAGCGGCATGGCCGAGCGGCACCACGAACGGCTGGTTGATTATCTGAATTCCAGGATTCTAAGAGAAGCGCCCGAAAAAGCAATATTAACCAAAGGTCATTTTGCCAAGTTCCCAACCACTCACTATTGGTTACAAATAGACGATTTAATTGTAGACATTACCATAAAACAATTTTGCGACAAAAGTCTTGATATATATGACAGCTTGAAACAATTGCTTGACTATCAATATTTAGTCAGCGACAATCCGCAAAATTCAATTTACAACATGTATACTGCCGCTTAAATTATGGCTGATATTAAATTTTTCGGCCAAACATTTCGCACTACATTTCTTTTCATCCTGCTGGCGGAGCTGGTCGTTTTTTTTATTCAATGGATGAAAATCGCCGTAGACCTTGGCGCTTATGCTTATTTTATAATTGTCGGTCTGGTTTTTATTGTCAGCTTATACAGGCTTGAATATGGCGTTTTTGCGGCGTTGGTTGAGCTTTTCATCGGATCGCAAGGCCACTTGCTGTCAATAAACATTGGTCAATTTGCCGTTTCTATCAGAATCGGAATTTTTATCGCCGTAATGCTGGTCTGGCTCATCTGGATAGCCCGGAAAAAATTATTTTCGCAAACATTTAAATATTTACGTGAAAACAATAAAATAATATTGCTGGCTCTTGTCTGTTTCTGGGGATTGGTTTTCGCTTTGATTCGAGGCAATTCGCCAATTAATATTTTTCTTGATTTTAATGCCTGGCTGTATTTTTTGTATTTTTTCCCGCTGGTAACCATTTCACAGCAATCCGGACAAATCAATAGGCTTTTACAAATTTTCACGGCCAGCATCACCGCCACGGCAATAAAAGCCTTAATTTTTCTGTATGTTTTTTCTCACCACTTTGCCAGCATGCGCGACTTTTACAAATGGGGGAGGGACACGCGTTGGGGAGAATTTACTTTGATCCAGGGAAATTTATATAGAATTTTTTCACAATCGCAAATATTTATTCTGATCGGTTTTTTTATTATAATCGGGTTTCTCATTTTTAAAGGAAAATCAAATTACCGCGTGACCAAAAATCAATACCTGGCAATTATTCTTTTTCTTTTACTGACCACAACCATTATCAGTTTATCCAGAAGTTTCTGGGTAGCGCTTATTTTAACAGCAATTGTGATTTTGTACATTGCTTTTCGTTATTACAAGTTTAACTGGAAAGATGTCGGCCTTATCACCATTCGATTATTATTTTTAACTGTCTTGTCATACGGTTTAATCAATGCCATTGTTAGCTTTCCCTATCCAAAAACAGATGCAGATGCTTCGGCCGGCGCGCTCATCAGCCAACGCTTCAGCATCGATGACAATGCCCTGTCTAGTCGCTGGAGCCAGCTGCCCGCCTTAACAAAAGAAATAACCAAACACCCGATCATCGGCTCCGGCTGGGGGTCAACTGTGACATATTTAAGTCAGGATCCTCGGATTCTAAACGAAAACAACCCTTCCGGACAATACACGACCTTTGCTTTTGAATGGGGCTATTTGGATCTTATTTTGAAAATTGGACTAATAGGACTCATAATTTATCTGGTATTGCTCTGGTCAATTTTCAAAAACTATTTGGCTCTTTGGAAAAAAAATTCAGACCGCTATTTTCGCGCTCTGATTATCGGTTTTTTGCTCGGCTTATTTGCTCTGATTATTACTCACGGCTTCAGCCCATATCTGAACCATCCGCTAGGCATTGGCTATATTATCATCCTCCTAGCCATGCAAGAACCGCTTTCAAAATTAAAATTTGAACCGGAAACACTTCAATAACAGCATTAACCCAAAACAGCGCTGACAAAAACTGAATGACCATTCACAAAGTCATTAATGCCGATCTGCCTTTTGCCCTCGAGCTTTACTTCCAGTAAACGCAGAAATCCCTGGCCGCAGGCAACATAATAGCCCCCTTCGAACAGAAAAACTTCGCCTATTTTATGGTTTCGCTTCACCTCAATCTGCGCTGGATAACATTTAGTGATGTCCAGTTTTTTTTCATTAAAAAAAGTGTAACTGCCGGGCCACTCATTGAACGCCCGAGATTGGTTGGCGATTTCGCGCGCTCCCGCCTGCCAATTTATTTTTCCGTCTTCTTTGTAAACTTTGCCAGAGTAGGTCACTTGATCATCGTCTTGCACCACCAAAGTGATTTTGCCGTTAATATAATCGGGGATAATGTTAATCAACAGGTCAGCGCTAAGCAAGGATAACTTTTGGGCCAATTCAGTGTAAGAATCGTCATCAAAAATTTCCACAGACTCCTGCGCTACAATGTCGCCGGTATCCATGCCCGGATCCATCAAAATTACAGTTGTGCCGGTGACTTCATCGCCATGTAATAACGCCGCCTGAATTGGCGAAGCGCCGCGATATTTTGGCAATAATGACGGATGGACGTTCAAACATCCGTGCGTTGGCAGATCCAAAAACTCCTGCGGAATAATTTTTCCATACGCCGCCACAACGAAAAGTTCCGGCTTTAGCGCTGCCAATTGATCCGCGAATCTTGGATTTTTTTTCAGTGACAACGGCTGGTGGCAAGGCAATTGATATTGTGTGGCAAAAACTTTTACCGGAGGAGAAACAATTTCGCGATTGCGGCCAGCCGGTTTATCAATTTCAGTCACAACTGCCAGAACGTCGAAATGTTTTACCAGTTCAATCAAAATCGGCAAAGAAAATTCCGCCGAACCGAAAAAAACAATTTTTATTTTTGAGTTATCTTGCATCTTATTTTATTTATAAAAAATCAAAGCTCTTTTTTTTGATTTTCAGCGCTTTTAATATTTTTTGCCTTATCTATAAAAAGCACGCCATTCAGATGATCAACCTCATGATCAATTACTCTGGCAAAAAGTCCGCGCGCTCTAAATTCTATCCTCGCGCCGTCAGCTGAAATGGCTTTTACTTTTAGACTTGTATTTCGTTTCACGTCACCATATATTCCCGGCACGCTAAGGCAACCTTCCTCATCAACACACTTGCGCCATGATCGGACTGAAATAACCGGATTAACCAGCGCCAAGGGTCCGCTTTTTGTACTAATAATAACTATTCTTACTAATTTTCCTACCTGAGGCGCGGCAAGGCCAATGCCGTCGTTGGCTTTCATTGTTTCAATCAAATCACAAATGAACCGCTTGTATTTACCGGTTTTTACTTCGTTTATCGCAACGGCTAAGGATTTTTTTCGCAGTTGCGGATCTGGCAGATGTAATACCTTTCTAATCATAACTATTTCGAATTTTATGGAAACTTAAATTAAGGCAATCTTTAGAAAATTATAGCAAATTAACAGGATTTTTGTCAATGGTCCAGTATTCCGGAACATCGGATATAAAGCGTTTCTCCAATTCTATATTGGACAGGGGAAGGAATACGGCTATCTGGCAGCGATAGCGCTTTCTGACCTTTTGCAAATAATGCAAATACGGCTCGGTGATTTTGATGTTTTTATCTGAACCCTTGATAAGTTTATCATATAATTCCTGCGCTTCTTTCTGACAAACACCCAGATCCTGATGCTGAAAAAATAATTTTATAAGAGTGCAAAATGGGGGATAGCTAAATTGTTTTCTGTCGGCAATTTCTTTTTTGTAAAAATATTCATAGCCCAAATTTAAACTTTCAAAGGCCAGATTGTCAGCAAAACTGGTTTGGACGATTACTCCCGCGCCACCCGCTCGCCCGATCAATTCTTTTTGGAAGCAATAAAGACGAAAATTGGAATTAAAGTCAGCTAGATAAACAAGACTATCCAGGTAAACAAATCCCAGTAAACCAATATTTTCAAAATTTTCTTTTTTTAATGTTTGCCCGGTGCTAAGTAAGATCCGGCCAGCGTCAGTAAATCTCTTTTTAACCTCGTTACTAATTTGTTCAATGCCGATTCCCATTTTTTTCAGATTGACGCCCCGACAATTAGGACAGGTTAGAAGCAAATCTTGTTTTTGCCCGCAACGATAACACACTAGATTTTGCCCCTCAATTGTAAATGGCAATTTGCAACTGGGACAATTGGCTTCAAATCCGCAATCATCGCAAAAAAGATAGCTGTATTCACCCTTTTTATTGACTATCAGTAAAACTTTATTGTCTTTTTTCTGTTTCAGGGTGATATCGATTTCCCGCAATAATTTTTCACTCAAATATGTAAATCCTTTTTTTCGCTCTTCCCGAAGATCAACCAGCTGAACTTGGTTTTTGATCCCCGCGCCGAGCGTTATCATTTGATATTGATTTTTTTTAGCATTGCAAGCGTCCTCAATCCTGGGGGTTAAAGATGATAAAATTAAATTGCAATTTGTCAACTGCTGGATTTTTTGCGCCACGTTTACAGCTTCGTAACGGGGAGTCATGTCCCACTGTTTGAAATCTTCTGAATGAGCAGCATCAATAACTATGGTTTGCAAATTTGATAATGGAGAAAAAACAGCTGATCGCGTGCCAATAATTATAAATTTTTCATTTTTCCTAATCTGGCCCCAGAGTTGAAATGTTTTGTTTTTTCCGTAATGAGCGTCAGTGGTTAATGAGGCTGTTTTAACTTGAAGATTTTTAGGCAAAAGCTGGAAAAATTCGTTCACTTTTTGCACTTGGGGAAATAAAATCAATATTTGCTTTCTGTCCTTTACTGCATTTGAGCACAATCCCAAATAAAACAATTCTTTGAGCTTGGCATCATGGGGAAACAATAAAGCTTTTTGCCCATTTGAACAAAAAAATTGTTCAATGAGAGGCAAAATTTTCGGGTTCTTTACCAACTCAATTCGATTGTCTGAAATCTGTGTTTCTCTCGCAAGAGCGTTCCGCTTTGGCACGTCCGGAAACAGCATCCTGGCCGTTGCCGCCAGTGAATAGTGATAATATCCGGCAAACCAATTTATCAGCTCCATTTGATAGGGAAGCAATCCGCCAAGATCGCTGTCGAGACTATCAATCTGTTTGGCCTGCTCAAAATCAGTTTTATTTTTTATTGAATGAACAATTCCCTTAAGCATCTGCTTTTTCCTAAAAGGAATATTAACAATCGCGCCTGGCATGATTTTTTTTTGCCAGCTATCCGAAGCGTCATCCTCTTTAGGAATATAGTAATCAAAATAATCCATGCCTCTCGGCAACTTTATCAAAGGAATTATCTGAGCCACTTTCAGCATATTGCAGATTTATTATATCATCAAAAATCAGAAAACCGAAGCTCTCACTTCGGGTTTTCCCTGGTAACAACGCCTCGCCTATTCCTCAAGCAAATTTCATTTCACCGACCAAGTATCCAACGCCAAACGGGGACTCATAGCTTAGCACTTCAAATTCATAACTCATATTTTTCACTGCCCCGAGAAGAATTAAAAATGAACGCAGGCCGCACTCTCCCGCATCCTCAATCACTGCCGGATCCAAATCCAAAATGCCCTGAACGCTTTTCTTTTTTAGAAACTGAATCAACTTTTTATCAAAATCCTTGGCGCTCGGAGAAAATCCCGACGGCGCCTGCAGACTTAATCGATGCGAAAGATCACCGGAAGCAATAATCGCATATTTTTTGTCTGTTGAAAATATTGCTTCTTTGATCAACTCACCAAATTCCAGGTGTTTAGCATAGCTCAGAAAACTATAATTAATCGGAACAATGCGCTGATCCTGCACCTTGCGGGTTAAATAATACAGCGGTACTGCCGCGCCGTGATCTAAATTTTCCTGTAAAATCAATTGCAAGGGCAATTTTGTTTCATTTTTTCCTTTTAAATGATTAATAAAGCCAAGATCTGACTTAAATGAAAGTTTAGTTTGAAAATCGCCAAAGTCTTCAAAGTTTGCTGAGTAAATCTGATTAGTATTAATCGTAAAAGCGTTAAAATTAATTTCCCCGTGCGGCGAAATAACTATCAAAGTATCCGGATTTGCCTGGTTTAAATCTTCCTCCAAAATATCAAAAGCCTGGACTGTTTTTTTCAGTTTTTGTAAATTGTTTTTGCCGATCCGCGGAATGAGAATCGGCGGATGGGGGACAATAGCGGCGAACGTTAGCATATAAAAAACGTGATTTACATGATTTGTTATTTCTTAAAATCTAAGTCAACAAAACCGCCGAGCGGTAAATTTGACAAGCTTTTTTCTGAAACGATTTTAACGTTTCCCCATTTATAGCCAAGCCTTTCAAAAACATCGCCGGAAACTATCGGCCTTTTTTTGCCGTCTGAAATAACATAGACAGTCGGCTGTGTTGATGTTCTTACTAAAATGCCATCATATATTTTGACAGGATCAAACCTGGCGAACTTATCAAGTTCCTCGGGCATTACAGATGTTATATGATATTCGGGGTAATTGATCAACAAAATATCCTTGGTAATAATCGGGTATTTTTTCCCGTCCTGGACAAAGAAAACGCCGCCAGTTGTTTTGTCTTGAAGCAAAGCGCCCATAGGATATGCGCTCTCCATGGTAATTGGTTCGCCAAGTTCATAATCGCCGAAATCATCCAGACTTAATTCCTGAAATTCTTCCGGATTATAACCAATAGTGCGGATCACTTCCTGCGATTCAAATTTTCTGAGTTGATCATCTATCAGCAGATAAACATTTCCCATCGGCGTAATCAGCAACGAATAATTGGAAAATTTGATCGGCCGGCCGATTTCATATTTTTCAAGTTCAATCTTGCTAACAGTGATTATATTTTTCAAGTTGTAACGCGACACAAGCGCGCTTTTGGAAAAAAACGGCCTCCTTGATCCATTCTGAATCAGCCAAACACCGGATTCACCCTGCGCTTGAAGCAGTGACCCGTCTGGGTATTTTTGGGAGAACCATTCATTCCAAATCTTCCAAAAATTATAATTGCCATGAATATGAGGAGTAAAATTATAAAGATTTGCCGTGGCTTGATTCACAATATAAATATCATAGCCGTCAATTTTGTAAATATTGCCTGGACGTTTTAACCAACCTTCATTAGTTTCAATATACCAGCGATTACGCCAAGCAGTACGATCAACTTGAGTGGCGAAGCCTTTAAATAAAAGCAACCCAGGATCACCCATCTCACAACTGTCGCAAACTCCATAGCCCATTGCCCAGTCATATTGCTTTTGAGTAGGGGATGAATCTTCCACCAGACTTTGTTCTTTTTGCAACATTACCAATAAGAATTTTGGGTTGATCTGGTACTTCTGCGCCGCATCCCAAATAATTTCGGCGGCGGTCTTTTTCTGGCCATCAGTGTCAATTGCCTGATATGCGCCAAGCGTGCCGTTTCTTCGCTGAAGAAAATTTTGAATTTCATTCAGTGTCATGGAATTATTGTCAGTCAAATCAGAATCAGAAATAATATAGCCATTGTCAAAATTAACAGCCAAAACATAACGTCCGGGTAGCAGAACCCCAATCATCAGACACAAGAGAGCGATTATTGCGACTTTTTTCATACAGCAATATTATAATAAAAATAGCATCTTTTAGCAAGCAAAAACCAGCGCTGTCAAAACGCTGGTTTTTTATAATTCAATCGATCTCAAAAATTAAGCTATTTAAATACCACCTTCCCCTTGACTAATTCAACGGAAAGTTTACCCTTGACTTTGCCCTCAATCATTTGCAAAGCTAATTCGTCAAGTAATTTACTTTGAATCAATCTTTTCAGCGGCCGGGCGCCAAATTGAGGATCATAGCCCTGCTTGGCCAGCATATCTTTCACTTCATCGCTAAAAGTAATTTTAATTTCCTTATCTTTTAATCGGCGCTCTACTATTGCCAGCTGAAGATCAACAATCCAACGAATATCTGCTTCTGTCAAAGCGTCAAAAATAATTATTTCATCAATGCGATTCAAAAATTCAGGCCGGAAATGATCTTTTAGTTTTCCCAGTATTTTGCTATCAGCATCTTGTCTTGATTTTGTTTCTTTATTACCAAAACCCAAATCAGACTTTGTTAAAGATTCGAGTATTGTGTCCGAACCAATATTTGACGTCATAATGATAATTGTGTTTTTGAAGTTAACAGTACGGCCCTTGGCGTCAGTCAATCTGCCGTCGTCTAAAATTTGAAGCAATGTATTGAAGACTTCAGGATGCGCCTTTTCAATTTCATCAAATAATACAACTGAATATGGTCGGCGTCTGACTTTTTCAGTCAGTTGGCCGCCCTCATCATAACCAATATATCCCGGAGGTGAGCCGATTAATTTTGAAACCGCGTGTTTTTCCATAAATTCAGACATATCCACTCGCACAATCGCGTCTTCGCTATTGAACATAAATTCAGCCAGTGATTTAGCCAGCTCGGTTTTGCCGACACCGGTCGGGCCGAGAAATAAAAATGATCCAATAGGCCGATTTTCTTCAGACAAGCCGGCTCTTGATCGGCGGAGTGCATTTGACACAGCGGCAATTGCTTTTTTTTGTCCAATAACTCGTTTTGATAATTCTTCTTCAGCATGAGCCAGTTTTTCTATTTCACTTTGTAGCATTTTTGAAACCGGAATACCTGTCCACTTGGACACAACCTCGGCAATATCTTCTTCATCAACTTCTTCTTTTAATATCTGCCGTCCGCCGGGGCCTGACTGCACTTTTCGAAGGCGGGTTTGCAAATCTTTGATGGCTTTTTCATGTTCAGGGATTTTGCCATAGCGAATTTCCGCCACTTTGTCGTATTCTGCTTTTCTTTCAAGTATTTCTGCTTCTTGTTTTAATTTATCAATTTCCTTTTTCGCTTCTTGAATTTGATTGATCAATTCTTTTTCCTTTTTCCAATGCAACTCAAGCCGATTGGATTTTTCTTTTAATTCTTCCAGCTCTTTTTCAATCTCTTTTAATTTTTTCTTGGTGGTTTGGGTTTTCTCTCTAGCAATGGCCTGCTTTTCAATTTCCAGTTGCATGATTTTACGTTTAAATTGATCCAGTTCGATCGGCATGCTATTTAACTCAATGCGCAATGACGAAGTAGCTTCGTCCACGAGGTCAATAGCTTTGTCCGGCAAAAATCTGTCAGTAATATATTTTTGTGAAAGCTTGGCGGCCGCCACAATCGCATCGTCAGTAATTCGAACGCCATGGTGAACTTCATATTTTTCCTTGATACCTCGTAAAATTGAAATAGTGTCTTCAAGCGTCGGCTCGAGCACCATGACTGGCTGAAATCTTCTTTCCAGAGCTGCATCTTTTTCAATATATTTTTGATATTCTTTTAGCGTTGTAGCGCCAACACAATGCAATTCACCGCGAGCCAGGGCGGGCTTTAGCATATTTGAAGCGTCAAGACTGCCTTCAATAGCGCCTGCACCGACAATTGTATGAAGCTCATCAATAAAAATAATATATTTATCTTTATTCTTTTTTATTTCTTGAAGGATTGCTTTCATTCGCTCCTCAAATTCACCGCGAAATTTTGCGCCAGCGACAATTGAACCAATATCCAGGCTTAAAACTTCTTTGTTTTTTAAATTTTCAGGCACATCGCCGGCCACAATCCTTTGTGCCAAACCTTCTGCCACAGCTGTTTTACCAACACCGGGCTCGCCAATTAAAACAGGGTTGTTTTTCGTGCGACGAGATAAAACTTGCAATAGTCTTCTGATTTCTTCGTCTCGCCCAATTATCGGATCAAGTTTTTCTTGTCGCGCCTCTTCAGTAAGATTGACTGTGAATTTTGCCAATACATCCCGCTTGTTTTCCGGATCAGGAGAATCAACCTTTTGATCACCCCTAACCTCGCTTAGAATTTTCATTACAGCGTCATAATTCACACCAAATGCTTGCAATATTTTACTGGCCGTTGAGTCAACTTTCAAAAGTGAAAGTAGCAAATGTTCAGTGCTGACAAATTCATCGCCCAGAGTTTTGGCTTCTTTTTCTGAATTAACCAAGCAATAATTCATCTGCGGAGTAACCGCCACCTGACCGTTCGGCCCTCCGGACAATGGTCCTTTTGGCAATCGGGTTAAGGTAGCTCTAGCTTGTTGGATCATTTGTTCAATAGGAATTTCCATTTTCTTTAGCACTGTCAAAACAATGCTCTCGTCTTGTTGCAGCAAAGCAAAAAGCAGATGAAGGGTATCAATCTGCGAATGTTTGAATTCAAATGCCAGCGCCTGCGCTTCTTGCAGGGCTTGCTGTGAATTGGTAGTGAATTTGCGGATGTCCATATTTCAATAAAAATATTATACCAATATCACACTAATATTGCACAAATATTATTACAACAGCAGTTTTAATATTTGTTTAATATTCGTTCAATATCTAATTAATATTTGTTTTAAATAATTAGCAGTCACAAGTAAGGAGTGCTAATTCATTATACAATTCAATAAAATATTGTCAAGCGAATAACATTCGCACACTAGACTGCGAAAACAACTTACTGCCTGGTCAAACATTGCCAATATAAACATTTTTCAAGCCGGTTGCCAGACCGATTTTTTTTGCTCGATTAAGGGTGCTGATTGAAGTAGGGGAGACATCTTTCATTTTATTTGCCGGGTGAAAAGCGCTGACATGCCAGACAAGCGACAAATCAATGTCCGCCAAAAAATTAGCAATTTGCTGCAATTCTCCGTTGCTGTCATTCAGGCCCGGAATAATCAAAGTCGTTACTTCAATATGTACCTTGTTTTCATGGCAAAGTTTGATATTCCGCAAAACCGGATCAAGCCTCGCCCCGCAAACTTGCTTATAAGTCAAATCACTAAAAAACTTCAAATCAATATTTATAGCATCCAAGTACGGTTGAATTGCTCTGAATGTTTCCAGCGAAAAATAACCGTTTGAAACCCAAATATTTTTTAGCTTTGCTTGTTTGGCCAATTTCATTACATCAAGAGCAAATTCCACAAAAATAGTCGGCTCGGTATAAGTATAGGCAATGCTCTCGCAATTATTTTCTATTGCCAAATAGACAACGTCTTCCGGATTAGTTTTGGAACCAGAAATCCACTCCTCTTCTAGAATATGTTCGCTAAACTGGGCGATGTCCGCATTCTGACAATGAGCGCATTTAAAATTACAACCGACCGTGGCGATTGAATAGGTAAGTGTACCCGGCAAGAAATGATAAAGAGGTTTTTTTTCAATCGGATCAATGTTCTGAGCAATTAATTTTCCGTAAACCAAACTGTAAAGCTTGCCACCTTTATTTTTTCTGACATTGCAAACTCCCACGCCGCCATTTTGAATAACGCATTTATGTTCACAAGCCAGACATTGAACCAGCTTGTTTTTTTCCTGCTTGTAAAACAAGGCTTCTTTCATATAATCTCCTACTTTTATTTTAGCAAATTTCATGATATAGTTCAAAACATAGAGCACGTCACCCGCAGTATTAGAAAAATTTTTAATCCGGATTTTATTCAACCCAACTTTTTTTATTTATAATTTGTTTGTGATTTGTTACTTCCGCCATAGGCGGACGAGTGTAATTTGTAATTTATCATCATTATGCGATGTTTTCTAGCCATAAACCTATCAGACGAGATAAAGGATTACCTGGAAGACCTTATTCTTAAAATTGGCAAATCAACGCCTTACTTGCGCGTAAAATGGGTAGAAAGAGAAAATCTACATTTAACACTTGGTTTTATTGAAAATATTGACGAGAGTACGCTAAAAAAACTTTCAACAGACCTGGACGACCTTTCATTGCCGGAAAACCTTATCCTATGTTTAGGTGAGCTAGGACTATTTCCAAATGACATCAAACCTCGGATTGTAAAAATTAGTTTGCACGACACTGAAAAAAAGCTGGGATTAATCAATGACCAAATAAAACAAATTTTCAAGCAAAACAACCTTCCGATTGACGAAAAACCATTTTCTCCACACATTACGCTCGGACGGATCAAGACCGCGAGCGCCTGGGTCCGATTAGAAAAAACAGAACCACGGTGCTTCAATGTCGTCTCCATTGACTTGATGAAAAGCAAACTAACACCGTCTGGACCGACTTACAGTTGCCTGAAACGCGTAGCGCTTAACGCGTAGCGCGGAACGTATAACTTGAGTAAACCCAGTTAATTAGGTTAATTGGTTAATTAAGTTAATTGGGTAATGAGTAAGCTGACTTTCGATTTTAACTTTTCCCTCTTAACTTTTAACTTTTTGCGTCATACTTGTCTGCCTTTGGCAGAGGCGCATCCGCCTTTGGCGGAAACTTTTCCCTTTTGCCTTTCAACTTTTATCTTATGCCATTTCCACCGGAATTTCAAAACAAAGCAATAATCCTCGGCGTTACAATTGATGATCGTCCAATGGATTTTGTATTAAATAAAATTGAACAATTTTTGTGTTCAAATGCTCAGCACTCAATTTTCACGCCAAATCCTGAAATTTGCCTGCGAGCAGAAAAAGACGAGGACTATCGCTACACTCTGAACACCGCATCAATCAAGATTCCAGACGGATTTGGTTTGAAGCTCGGCGCTAAAATCCTCGGTCAAAAACTGGAGAATCGAGTTGCCGGCTCTGATCTGACAAAAAAACTTTTGCACAAATATTCAAATGCAAAAACAGAACTTAAACTTTTTATTGTCCTTAGAACCGACTCGCTATCAAAGGAAAAAGATATAAAACAAATATTTAGTGCAGATTATCCCAATATCAAATTTAAACTTGGAAATATTGATATAAAAAAACCTGATGATTGCGACAAATTATTAAACGATATTAATTTATTTGAACCACAAATGCTTTTTGTCTGCCTCGGAGCGCCGACCCAGGAAAACTGGATTTATAAATATTTAAAACTAATGCCCAGTGTCAGAGTGGCGCTCGGACTTGGCGGCAGTATTGACTTCCTGACCAACAAAATCAAACGCGCACCAAAAATAATGCGCGACCTCGGAGTGGAATGGTTTTACCGCCTGTATCAGGAACCGAGCAGATTGAAACGGATAAAGAACGCTACCGCTGATTTTCTGCTTGCTTGCCACAAATGGAAAAAACGTATTACCAATGAATATCGCCTCAATGTGGTTGCCGTAATAAAAAACCGCCAGGGAAAATTTCTGGTGCAAAAAAATCCGCGATTCAAAGACCACTGGCAATTTCCGCAGGGCGGATTAAATATTGGCGAAGATCCTGATGCTGCCGTGGTGAGGGAAGCCAGTGAAGAAATCGGCGCGCCTGAACATTTTTTAAAAGTCATAAAAAAAATCCCAGAATCTCATAATTACGATTGGCCGGAATATGGAAAACTTATAAAAGGCTATAAAGGACAACAACAAACAGCGTATTTGCTGGAATATTCAGGCAATGAAACTGACATTGACCTATCAGCCAGCCATGAAGCCGAGGAGATCCGCTGGCTTGATAAACAGGATTTACTCAAAACAATTCACCGTCATCGTCATGAATTTGCCAAAAAAATCATCAAGCACCTCTAAAAACAAAAACAATGAAACAAAAAAACAAGAAAGCGACGAAACAATAAGACAAAAAACAAGTAATTGGAAAAATTTATAATATTTGTAAATTTGTTTTCTCTCGCTATTTGTAGCATTTGTAAAAACTTGTCAATTCGTCTTTTGTAAAAAAACAGCGAACACCGAGATTCAAGTGTTCGCTTTTGCGTTCCTGCTAGTTTAACGCGCGTGCGCGCGGAGATTGTTTTCTTTGACTTTCGTACAGCGACAATTCTTCGCCTCCAATAGAGGCCAGTACCGAGATGCGCGGAGTGAAATTAATCTCCACACCGCTGCGCACTAGTGCGATCACATTGTACGCCTTGAAATATGAAAATTGCTCCACAGCGATGATGCAGTACCCATCCTCCTGCGCCTGAGGCCAGCTGATATCTTCCTCTGCTTCATCCAGCCTGATCTGAAAACTGACCAAGACGGAATCGGCAAAATGCGTTTGTTCGATCGGTTCATTATTGGCGTAAAGAATGATCATCTCGCCGCCATCTTCGATGGCATGGTAAAGATTGACGCCGGTAATGGACGTCAGTCGATGCAGGGCTACGGGGAGTTCGCGTAGCTCCAGAAATGGTTGACCGACTTTTCTCGACTTGAATACTCTCGCCAGATCACGGATATTCGGAATGCTGGTCGCGCCTTCGGTCGGCAGAACAAAAATCACTTGCTGGCTGGATTCGGCGTCATTCAGACAAAAACACCACGAGTGCATCACTGCCTTAACCACCAGCCTGCTTGTCAAGAAAATCGGCCAAAAAGACTCATTGACCGGGATTACCAGATCCTTGCCATCTTTGTTTTGGATCATATTTCACCTCCCTTTGTTTTGGGGTGAATTAATAATGAACAAGCTTATATATTCAGCATAGCTTTCAGACATCAGATAGTCAAGCAAAACATTCACAGTTTCGGCTAAACAGCTCCTATATTTTTTTAAAAGAAAAGAGCTGTATGTTAGATGCAACATACAGCTCAATTTGCTTGGAATTTTTTGGGACTGAAACGTCCCTGGTGGGAGAGAAAGGAAGGAGGGGTGAGGCTAGCGGTCGCGGCGGGCGTTCTTGCCGTCGCGCTTCCAGCCCTTCTTGTCGCGCTGACCGATCCGCTTCTGAAGCTCGTCAACCTTGGCCTGGCCGAGATACTCAGCCAGGGTGCAGGTCGCGGCCTGGCGCTTCTGCTGTCCCTCGCGCTCCTTCTCAGCGAGATACTCGGCCTCCTTCGGACCGAAGAACATCTTGTAGCGCAGGAGCCCGAGGTAGGCGTCGCTCGAGTTGAGCGAGACCTCGTACTCCTCGCCACGCGCGTTGCGGTTCTTGCTCGCGATCGACGTGAAGATGTCGACATCCGACTCGAGCACATACGCCCCGTACGATCCGAACTTGCCGAAACGCCGCGTGACGAGGCGAAGCCCCTTCACGTGGGGCACGCCGCCGTTGCCGTTCGTGCTCTGCTCGCGGCAGAATCCACGCTCCCACTCGAAGAATTCCGAGGGGTTGGAGGGCGCCGTATCCTTCAGGCCGGCGGCATACGCCACCTCGAAGGCCTCGGTCCGCTCGGAGCACCGCTCGATGTTCTCGATGGGCGCCGTACCGACGATCGGCTTCATCAGCCCGAAACCGGCCCGAACGAGCTTCGGCATCGGGGTCCAGACGGATCCCTCACCGAACCGGTCGGTGACCAGCTTGGCGTACTGTTCCTTCTTCTCCGCATCCTTGTCCGCCGCCGCCTGATAGGCGACAATCGCATCAC
>Ga0268276_1001323_pt1 | contig 24927 bp, 25 predicted proteins | sample saktaG_4_FD_190145 | JGI IMG/M metagenome (GOLD analysis project Ga0268276, IMG submission 190145) | Saline water microbial communities from Sakinaw Lake, British Columbia, Canada - sak_2010_1_5_45m | ecosystem: Environmental > Aquatic > Non-marine Saline and Alkaline > Saline ... | reverse complement strand
CCAGGGAGGACGTATGTCCTCATCACAGCTTGGAGAGGGCCCATCGCCCCCAAAGAACCCTGGGATAAAACCCTGGGTTCCGAGGGGGAGAAGGCGGTGGCACTGAAGTTTTGGTGCCACAATGCCCTCGTCTATGACCCCGCGGTCATGGGCGAGCCCTTTGAATCTACTTGGGAAGAGGTGCTTCGCACCTAATCTCAAGTAGATTCGACGGTGGTTTATGTATTCCACCGGTGACCAAAAAAGAATACTCCTTCCAGCTTGGTGGTCAAAGCTTAATTTCCGGCATAATTGTCGGAACACTCGGGACGATCAGCATGTTAGCACTCGCTGATCACTCCCCCAGAATTTTGATCCGCCATAGGGGATAAGGATTGCGGGGGAGAAAAATCGTTCTTTACAATTTAATTTAAAAAACAAAACAACCCTCAGTTGAGAGTTGCTTGAGTGGTGGACCTGATGGGAATCGAACCCACGACTTCGTCTTCGCAGGACAATGTTTTGCCACTAAACTACAGGCCCGCAAGTCCACCGCGCATATTATAACATAAAATTAAAATTCTGTCAGCACAAAATAAAATCCCAGAAAATCTGGAACTTTATTTTGCGAAGACGATATTGAGCCAGTGTTTAGTTGGCTACATTGTCCTAATACAATAATACCATAATAAATAAAATTTGTCAAGGCTAACTGTGGATAAAGTAATAGCAAATAACTTGCTTTGGAAGATTCCAAAATAAGTTAGTCGCTATTACAAAAAAGGATTTATTGCCTGGCTCGTTGGAGAGAGCGAGTGATAAAAAATACGGCGAGAGAAATGAAATGTTTTGTAAGAGAGCGAGGTTCATTTTGTCTATGTATATACATAAAAAAATGATTAAAATTAGTATTAATAATACTAATTATAGTATAAAAAATAGTATTTGTCAAGCTAATTGTGGATAAAATAACTATATTTGGCTAATTTTAGTCACTCCCCCATAATTATTATTTATTAAAAATGATAATTGCGAGGGAGAAATTTTTCCAACTAGGCACCCATGCCCGCGACTGATGCCGTGAAAATGGGGAGGAAATCATGAAAAAGGTTTTGAAGTTTTGGTGGATTCTGTTGTTGGTCGGGGTGGTGGTGTTTTTCGCCATCCTGCTCTCTGGAGCTTCCGATGCAGATCGGCAGTTTCGAGAGGCCGAAGTCCAGGCTTGCCAAAAGGCTGGACTGGACCGACCGGTGCGCCAGACCTGCGGCGCCCACGGTGTCGAGTGCTTTTACTGCGCCGACGCTAAGGGTCGCCTCTTCCCAGTGGAGGATCCGTTGGAGACCCACTGAGACTCCCAAATATTCTAGATAATTTTGTTCTTTTTTGTGCGGAGAATTCCAGATAAACTCCGCCCCTTCTTTAATTTTTTAAACTAAAAAATTAAAGAGGCTGATTAATTAATTAAATTGATCAGTAATATTTTCCCTCCCCACTCAGCGATGACTAGCCTGTGAGTAAAATCACAGACAAAAATTAGGACAACACTCTTATTTCTCGATTTCCGAGAACTCTCTCCAAAGAATGTTATGCCAATTTCTGCTATCATCGCTAAGTGGCGAGAGAATAAAGCCTTGATTTTTCTGCTCATATATGATACACTATCTCCTGTATGCAAACAGAAAAATACCAAAAAATAGTTGCTCGGGCGGAAAATATCATGAAAAATTCACCCGATCCGATTCACGACCGTCGCCATGTCTTGCGAGTGATAGAAAATATTGAACAAATTTGTGAGGCCAATCAGATTGTCGGGGCACAAAAGGAAGCACTAATATTATCAGCTTGGTGGCACGATGTTTCTCGCACTATTACCAAATTTCCCTCATTCATCTGGATGTTATTTTTAGACGATTTAATTTCGGCTTTTTTGTTATTCAAATTTTGTTTACGCAACTGGCTATTTGGTTATGAAGCCAACACTGCCATAAAAATTGTTTTTTGTAAAAGTGTTGGTGCTGGACGATTGCTAACCAGAATATTATTACGCAAAAAAGATTGGATACTTTTAGATATTTTGAAAGATGCAGACATGTTGGATGTAATGCATGTAGAAAGAATTCGCAGTATTATGCCATTATCAGAATTATCAAAAATTTATTTATTCAATTACAAACGACTGGTAAACTATAGTTTAAAATTAAAAAATGCTAAATTCAAAACACAATCAGCTCTGAAACAATTTGAACAAATCATCCAGCAACTTATTATTTTTTTAAGCCAACCAGAAATTTTAGCTTGGCATATTGAACAATTTGGCAAAAAATGGTGTGGTGAGGTAGAAAAAAAATTAAATGAATTATTAAACTACATCAAGATACTTAATTTACAAACAATCTAATTATGTTTAATTTTTTATCTTCAAGACAACGAGTAAGAGAAACTGTTGAAAAACATTTGGAAAAATATAGTCACCCAACAACTGATTTTTTTGTTTTAATTGCCTTGTCAGCGAGCATTGCCACACTTGGGCTAGCTCTAAACAATACGGCAATTATAATCGGCGCCATGGTGGTGGCTCCACTCGTCACACCAATTTTTGGTTTTTCACTTTATTTAATTTTATTTAAAGGTAAAGGAATTAGCGAATCATTATTTTCCATTTTAGCTGGTAGTGTCTTGGCAATTTTAACATCTACTTTGATTGGTTATTTGTTTTTGGTAATTGAAGAAACAAATGTTTTGTACACTACGGAAATTTTGGCCAGAACTGAACCAAATTTACTTTATTTTATTGTTGCCATCTTATCTGGTCTAGCTGGGGCTTATGCTTATGTCAGACCAGAATTATCCGAAAGAATTGTTGGTATTGCTATTTCCGCTGCCATCATTCCTCCACTCGGTGTAATTGGCTTAGCCCTCGCTCTGCAAAACTGGGAGATATTTTATTCTAGTGCTTTTCTTTTTCTTTTAAATCTAATTGGGATTTGTTTTGGTAGTATTATCATGTTTTTAATTTTAGGTTTTGGTAAAAAAGAAAATTTAAAAATATAGTGAGTGCGATGCAAATATACTAATTCATACTAATAATACAAATTTTATACGAATAACTTTTCTTAAAAAAATTATTCATATAATTAGTATGCATTTGTATATTTGCATCGCATTTTACTTTGGGTCCCAAAAAGAAAAATATTTTTTACATTCACGTTGATTTTTACAAAAATTAAATTTAAAAAAGTTATACACAGTTTTTTTGACTCAAACTATTTCAAAAAAACAGAAAACAAACTATAATATAGTTAAATAAAGGTCGAAAGTTTTTACGTCGATGCTTGTCATGTAAAAACTCCTTAAAAAATATTTTGGTGTGTACCATGGTAACATCAAAAAATATTTTATCTAAAAAATGAAAGGGGGTGCCCACTATGCCAGCTAAAAAAAGAAAAGTAGCTAAAAGAAAACCAGCTAAGAGAAAAGTAGCTAAAAAGAAAGTTGCTAAAAAAGTAGCTAAAAAGAGAAAACCAGCTAAGAGAAAACCAGTAGCTAAGAAAAAACCGGTAGCTAAGAAGAGAAAACCAGCTAAGAGAAAAAAGAAATAAATTTTCTTTAGAAAACACCCTGATTTAGTCAGGGTGTTTTTGTTTATGAGGGGTTTAGATAGATACTAAATAAAAGATGCCAATATACAAATTGTACTAATTATACTAATGGTATACTAATGTGTATCAAAGTAAGACTAAATTTAAATTGAACTTACTTTATATTATTAAAAGTTAGTTTTAACAATTATTTATCAAAGAAAATATTAGTATTTATTTGTATCATTAGTACAATTTGTATATTGGCATCTTTTATCTTGTATATTATTATCTTTTATTTTATTCCAAATACAACTCCATTTCTTCCTGCTCTGATATTCCACGATTTTCATTATCGGTAAACACTTTAACTAAACCAAACTCGCCATCATAACCAGGTTTGACAAAAATATTACCACGCCTTACTCGGTCAACGGCAGTGGCAATTAGTTTTGAACTTTTATCTTCAATTTCTTTCAAATCTGCTTCAAGTAAAATATGAAACTCAGTTCCAATTTTTTCTATCATTTGATTGTACTGTATTTTAACTTTTTTGGTATTTACTCCACAAGAAAAAACGTTAGCCAATATTTCAGGTAGAGGCACCAAGCTCTTGTAAGGAATTTTGATATTTTTTATCTTCTCTACCTCTGCCAAACTTCTATCAGCCAACTCATACACGCGATTCTCAACTCCAATTACTAATGGCTTTTTGCATTTGGGACAAATACCTTTTAGTTTGGCTGTTTCCTCGGGAGCACAAACAAATTTACAATCCCGATGACCATCATAGTGATACTTTCCTTCTTCGGGATAAAATTCTATGGTATATAAAAATTTATTTTTGTCTTGTTCACGTAATATGCGCATTATTTCGTCATAGGTTATTTTCTCTTCATTATCAAATTGCATGACATTGGCTTCGCGCCCCAACTTGGCACAAGAATGAGCATCAGAATTTGAAACTAGCGCAATGTTGTCTAATGCCGATAAACGCCAATTCATAATCGGATCAGATGATAAACCGGTTTCAATCGCAAAAATATGTGGGGTTAATTCTTCAAAAGCTTCCTCCAAACTATCATATCCGCCTTTACTTCCAAAAATCCCAAACCATGGCGTCCAAGCATGGGCTGGAATCATTACCATCCGTTTATCAATTTCCAGCATTATTTCTAATAACTGTTTAACTGTTAAACCCAAAATCGGCCGGCCATCTGATTTTAAATTAAAACCACGACCTTCTAATTCGTTATTAAACTTTTCCACCACTTCCAAACTAGGCGCAAATACACACACATGCACACGACGGGTTTTATCTTTATGTTTTTTTATACAAGATAATTCTGTCCCCAAAATAAACTTGGTTTTTGGTTTTTGGGATTTATTTGTTTCCTTGTTTCCTTGTTTCCTTAGTTTATATATTCCGGGAGCGTCCTCAACCAACACCTCTTTCATATGTTCAAACCACCTCGGATGCGTAAAATCACCAGTCGCCACAATATCAATTCCCCGAATCTCACAAGCTCTAGCAATATTCGGCAAATCCAAATCTTTACTGCACGCTCGTGAGTATTTGGAATGAATGTGTAAATCAAGAATTTGTTTTATCATAATCAGTGAAATCTTTTTTAAATCATTATAATCAATGCTTAAAAATCTATCCTAAACTCCACCCCATAATCCTGAAATCCTAGAGTTTTGTAAAAGCGATGAATTTGTTCACGGGAATAGCGACTAAAACCAACCAATTTATAACAACCCATTTCTTTGGCCTCATCAATTACTTTTTGTACTAATTGCCGACCTATGCCCTGACTACGGTATTCACCATCCACAAACACATCTTCCAATAATCCATAGGGTCTTTCATGTAATTCATTATAAATCAAATACAAAAACGCTCGCCCTGCTTCTTTACCATCCACCTCAGCGATGAACTTAACTACATATTTTTCATCTATAATTTGTTTGTTGATGATCATATGGTATGGTTAATATTTTGTTAATATTTTTTCTAATAGTTTACCAAGTTTTTCATCACACAAACCACCACCGGATCTTTCAAAATCAGCTTGCAAAACTTCGCAATCACAATTTTCTACATCACAAAAAATAATCTCCCAACCATGTTGCTTGTAAAATTCTAATTCCTGAGATGTTTGCTCATGATTATTATAAATAACCACATCAATTTTTCTAGGCAAATAATTTTCCAACTCGTTTACAAACTCACTCAAAACTTTTGGACCAGTTTCACCGTTTATATGACGAGCATTGCCGGCAACATAAATCAATTTTGCTTTTGACTTGCATATCGCCTCTTTAAAACCTTTTGATAAAGTAGCAGCAATAACACTGGTGTACAAACTACCCGGCCCAAACAAGATGTAATCAGCCTTTTCCAAAACTTTTTTAGCTTCATCAAAAATTTGTACTTCTGGTTCTAGCCAAACTTTTTTTATACGCAAATTTTTATCATATTTTGGTTGATCTAATTCCCCTTCAGTTCTGACAATCTGACCATTTTCAAGTTCGCCAACCAAATCATTCACCTGCAAAGTAGTTGGGTACACATGACCCACCGCCTCTACAGTTTGCTCCAGAGCACGCACAGCTTTAATATAATCGCCACCATATTGTTCTCCCAAAACCAAAAATAAATTTCCCAAATTATGTTTATCCAATTTCCCAACATTTTCAAATCTATTTTTATAAAAAATCTTTTTTAAAAGCGGGTATTGATAAATGGACATCGCCAAAACCGCCCGCATCACATCACCTGGAGGCAAGGTATTAAACTCCTGACGCAACCTACCGGTTGAACCAGTGGAATCACTCATTGATATCACCGCCGATATATTTAAATCTAAATTCATTTTTTTAACAGCATTGAGTGAAATGGCACTGCCATTTCCTCCACCGACTACTACTATATTAAGCATTGATTTAGACTGATTCATAGCTTTTTTCAATAGTATTAATAATATTCTTCGCTATTTTAATAACTTGTCCTGGATCTTCACTCAAACTTGTTTCCTGCGACAACCAGATACCCGTAGCACCATCCAAAACAATATTGGTCAAATCACCTATCTCTGATCTGGCGGGAACTGATTTTTGCAAACAACTACCCAAAATTTGTGTAGCTACACTAACTGGTCTATTTTTCTTTTTACATAAATAACAAATCTTTTTTTGTTCCAAAATAACTCTAGCATAATCAGTTGTCACACCCAAATCACCACGAGCAATCACAATTTCATCGGCTATATCAATAATTTCTTCTATTTTATTTAATCCACCCAGCGATTCAATCTTGGCTAAAATTTTTGGTTGCCAAGTATCGCCATACAAATTTTTTATCTGCCACCGTACACATTGAATATAACTAGCCGAAGCTACAAACGACAGAGCAATATATTCTGGTTTTATATCTTCAAATAATTTCAAAGAATCAGTCGCCATTTCACAATGATTCAAATCATCGGCCAAACGATTGGAAATAAGACTGCGGTATTGATCCACAAAACCACCGTCAGGAAAAATAATTTTTACTTCCTTGTCTGAAGCAATTTCTTTTATCTCAAAAAATATTTCTCCATCACCTATCATTATTTTGTCTTCTTTTTCAAAAAAATTAGAAAAACTTTCCACATCAACAGGTATAAAATCATTTATGGTTTTACTAAATTTTGCTGGTTTTAATATATAGACTTTATCTTTCATCACATCTTCTTTGCCCAATTCCAAAGCACCCAAACGAATTTTGTGTTCTGGCAAATCTACCAATATCTTTGTATTAGTTTTTTCTTGTGTAATTACTTTTTTTACAACTTTTACAACCTCTAATGCTTCACTGTTGGAAACATGAGCAAACTTAACCCGCAGAATATCGGCTCCCGCACGTATCATTTCACGAACTTTTTTCTCGTCAACAGGACTTTTAAAAATTGTGGCTGTAATTTCCATAGCATTGATTTCGCTGATTACTCAACGGTAACTGATTTAGCAAGATTACGAGGCCTATCTACGTCCTTACCTAACAAAACCGCCACATGGTAGGCAAATAATTGAAGAGGAATTGTGTTCAAGAGTGGTTCAAGTAATTCCATAGTTGGTGGAATATAAATTATATCATCAGCCAAATCTTTGACATTTTCATCACCACTGTTAGCCAACATTATCACTTTAGTATCACGTGCTCTTACTTCTTCAATATTACTACGCATTTTTTCATAAAGTTGATTTTTTGTTATAAGTGCAAAAACTGGAAATTCAGGACAAAGCAAAGCATTTACACCATGTTTCATTTCTCCGGCCGGATAAGCTTCACTATGAATATAAGAAATTTCTTTTAATTTATGGGACCCTTCCAAAGCGACTGGAAAATTTATTCCTCTGCCTAAATACAAAAAATCCTTATAATCTTTATATTTCTCTGCCAGTTTTTTTATTTCATCACTTTGTTTCAAAATTTCATTCATCTTTTCCGGTATTTCCAATAAAGCTTTGATTAAACGTTGTCCGGTTGCTGGCGTAATGCGTTTTAATCTACCAAATTGCAAAGCATACAAAAGCATAATTGCCACCATGTTGGTATAAGCTTTGGTAGAAGCAACAGCGAGCTCTGGCCCAGCATGAATATAAGTACCGCCGTTAGTTTCGCGAGCAATAGTTGAGCCAACTACATTTACAATTCCTCGCACAAAGGCACCTTTTCTTTTGGCTTCGCGAACGGCCGCCAAAGTATCGGCTGTTTCACCAGATTGGGAAATTGCAAACACCAAAGTTTTATTATCAACAATTGGATCACGATAACGAAACTCGGAAGCCACATCAACTTCGGTCGGAATTCCCGCTAATCTTTCAAAAGCATACTTACCAACCATGGCCGCATAAGAAGCTGTACCACAAGCAATCAAAATTATTCTATCAATGCCACGCATTTCTTCGTCAGTCATATTAAGACCACCTAAATGGGCTGTACCTTCTTCCATATTTATACGACCACGAATCGCATCTTCAAAAACTGTTGGCTGATCAAAAATTTCTTTTAACATAAAATGATCATAACCTTGTTTTTCAGCTTGCTCGTCATTCCATTCAATTTCTTCTACACATTTGGTAATACACTCATCTTTCAAATTAAAAGTTTCCATTTTTTCTCTAGTAATTTCAGCGACCTCACCGTCTTCCAAAAAAATAACTTTTTTTGTATAAGCTAGCATTGGTGTAGCGTCACTAGCAATATAATATTCGCCATCATCAATACCAATAACAAGCGGACTTCCCAAACGAGCCACAATTAATTTGTCTGGTTCATCCACATGCATAGCCACCAAACCATAAGTTCCCCGCACGTGAGTCAATGCCTTTTCTACTGCTAAACGTAAATCACCATTATAATGAGATTCAATCAAATTAGCCAGCACCTCAGTATCTGTTTCTGATTTAAAATTAAAACCTTGCTCCTGCAATTTTACTTTTAATTCTCTATAATTTTCAATAATTCCATTGTGAACTATCACCAATTTTTCTGAGGTAGAAAAATGAGGGTGGGCATTCTCTTCTGTCACCCCACCATGAGTTGCCCAACGAGTATGGGCAATTCCAATAGTTCCATCCATACAGACCGTTTTAACTTTTTCTTCCAAACTATCAATTTTTCCAACCGAACGCAATCGTTCAATTTTTCCACCAATCAACAAAGCCACACCAGCACTGTCATAACCACGATATTCCAAACGACGCAACCCTTTTAAAAGTATAGGTAAGGCAGGTTTATTACCAATATAAGCTACTATTCCGCACATAAATTTATCATTAAAATATAAAAACATTAAAACATTAAAACAAACTGTTACATTCACTGCTTTAATGTTTTCAAGTTTTAATGCTTTAAAGAAAATACTCTCTTATTCTCCTCCCACCACCTTTTCTTAGAAAGTTTTTGTTCTAATGCTTCAAAAATTTCTTGCTTTTTTATAATCTCTTTTTTTTCTAACATTTCAGAAATCAAACTCAGAAAAAAAACATTTCTACTGTATGGTTCAACATTATTCTCCTTAAAAAAATCTATATAGTCTTTTATATCTACAATCTCAACACCTTCCTGATTATACTCCGATGTTCTTTCTCTGGCTTGATCGGACATAATTAATAAAAGATCTGGTTTGGAAAATTTTGGATACCCACAGGGCATTCCTCTTTGGGAATATTTATTTTTTTCATAAGAAATTTTTATATAAGCCATAGAAACTCCACCCTTTTGTTCCAAACCATAATTGGGAATATGGCTCACTTCCAAATTATTTTTAAAAGCAGTGTTGCAAATCAAATATGACAAGGTCTGAATCCCTTGCCCCCCGTCACCTGATAATATTATTTTATACATCATATTTTTTTCACTTAATCCCGAAAATACACAGAGTGATTGAGGGATATTTCGAAAAACAAGTACTGTGAACCACCCCATAAATATGTAATCCAAAATATTTACGCTTCGAAAGATCCCTCCTCATCCATTTTCGCTCACGCTCAATGGATTCGTTCGGGATAAATTTTAAAACTCCCCCATCTTAAATAATGTCTTCAAATTATCCTCCAAATACTTATTCGTCTCCACCCCAATTGTTTTCCAATTCAACGGACAATAGGATAAAAATTCTATCATAGAAAAATTACCAGCCTGCTGTGCTTCAATCGCTTTTTCTAAATATTCTTTTACTTGTTTTGGATCATTTACTGCTGTCCGAGCTATAAAGGCTTTTTTATTTAAATTGCGAATAAGTTCGGGACCAAACACCGGTTCGCCTTCAACTCCAGATGGATTGGTATCTGTAATTTGACCTTTGTATGAAGTTGGTGCTGTCTGCCCACCAGTCATGGCATAATTAGAATTATTAACTACCAAAACAGTAATTGGTTCATTGCGAATAGCTGACCATAATAAACTTTGCAAACCGATTGCATAGGCACCACCATCTCCAGTATAAGCAAAACTCAAAGAGTTTGGTTGAGCTCGTTTGTACCCCACCATCGTCGCCGTCACTCGGCCGTGATGAGTCTGAAAAGTATTGATTGGTAAAAAATCCCAGGCGAGAAGTGAACAACCAATATCTAAACCAAGTACAGATTTTTTTTCTAATTGTTTTTCTTTCAAAACCATATGCAAAAATCGTAGTACAATTGGATGACCACAACCGGGACAAAATTTTGCTTCTTTAGCCATATGCCTTTATTCAAAATTTATATTTATTATAAAAAGTTATCATCTATCATTTATTTTTCTAACTAATTACGATAGATGATAAATGATATATGATATATGATATATGATATATTATTTAAGTAAGGCTGATACTATCTCCTCACTCTCAATCCCAACTGCCGGTCGATACAATCCATCAATCTGTTTTAATCTGTTTGAATCAATGCTTAAATTTTGTTTTACCAAATCGCGAAGTTGTCCCATACTAGATTCAACAATGAAAATCTTCTTAACTTCACGCGCCAACCTATTCAATTCATCTTTTGGAAATGGGCTAAGTGTAATCGGACGAAACAATCCAACTTTCTTTCCCTGTTTCTCCAACTCTTCAATCGCCTCTTTCACCGCCCCGGCAACAATACCATGGGCGATAATCAACTCATCAACTTTATTAACTTTATAACTTTCAAACTTTATAACTTCTTTCGCCATTTTATTAAAATCCTTTTCTTGATTTTCTAATTCTGATCGCAACTCTTCTTCAAAAGAATAAATGTTACGAATATTTTTTTGATCTTTGGATGAAATTAAAGCGGTCGGTTCAACATTTTCTATTTCAAAATCCATACTAACTGGCTGTCTAGTTTTCATCAAAAATCCATCAGACAATAAAACACTAGGAAATCTATATTTCCAAGCATTATTAAAAGTAAGACGAGTCAATTCATAAAGTTCTTCCAAATTACTTGGCGAATATACCAAGCGCATGCCCTCACCATTACCACCATGGATTGCCAAATTTACTTCTTGCTGAGAATAGATCACAGTTCCTGACGATGGCCCACCGCGCTGAACAATAATTGCTACAAACGGCAATCTCATACCATCAGCCATACTCATGGCATCTTGCATTAAAGTCGTCCCCGGACCAGCCGTCGCAGTAAAAGCTTTCGCCCCACCAATCACTGCTCCCGCTACAGCAAAACCAGCTGCGATTTCATCTTCAGTTTGCAAATACATTCTTTCGCCATTTGATTTTTCCGCTTCCCTAATCCAACCAGTCAAAACTTCTGTTCCAGGTGTAATTGGATAACCATACATCTGAGTCGCCCCAGCGTCAATACAAGCCTGGACAACTACTTCAGCACCGATGAGGAATTTTCTTGTTTTTTGTTCATTCATATAAATTACATTCTAATTTCGAAACTATCCGAATTTTCGAATTTCGAAAATTCGCATCCTTTCGTAATTTGGATGTTAATTCTTCAACTCATCCGCCCTACTTAATTCTTCAATCGTATTTATCCCAAACCACTCACTACTTTCACCCAACTTAATCACTTCATATTTCTTTCCCTCTCCTCGCGCTACTGCCAAGGCGGTGGGCAATCCCCACTCACCCAATTTTCTAAGCTTAGGCATGTCGGGAAACATTTCCTCAAACCATTTTCTATCAAAACAAAAAGTGCCAGTACTAATTTCTTTTATTTGTTTTTGTTCTTCTGCCAAATATTCTTTTTCTACAATGGCAATTGATTTGTCAGGATAACGAATTATTTTACCCAACATACTCGGATCTTCTATTTCAGCTGAAAGTAAAGACAGTGTGTTTTTGTTTTCAATATGATTTTCAACAAATTTTAATAATGTTTCTTTGGTATAAAATGCACTATCATCTCCACCCATTACTAAAACATTTTTAATATTTGAAGGTAAAGATTTTATTCCTGTAAAAGTGGCATGGGCGGTTCCCAATTGTTCTTCTTGGGTAATAAAACTAACTTTATCTCCAAAATAATCACGAACTTTTTTTTCTTGAAAACCAACCACCAAACAAATTTGCTCTTTTTTAAAACCAGCTTCAAATAAAGTCTCTACAACATAACTAACAATTGGTTTACCACCAATTTCAAGCATTACTTTTGGCATATCTGAACAATTAAGACGTGTGCCTTTCCCTGCCGCCAAAATTACTATGCCAATTTTTGATAAATCTAAAGTCATATTATCTTTTTATACCAATATGCCCTTCTGGATTTTTGAATTTTTCTGGATTGGGAAAATTTTCAAATTGTTCACGTAAATTATTTAGATTATCTGCCCAAAAAAACCTATCACCAAATTCTTTTTTAACTTCTTCAAAATCTTCTTCCCCATATCTGCTATCACCAGCGACTTTGGGGGTGAACGCAATCATTTGTGGAAAAGCTCGCAACATCCTAGCTGTTTCCCATGGCTTATCATTAAAAATTACAAAACCTTCACCAGTAAAATTTTCTCCACCAAATTTATCTTTAATAGCTTCTGATTTTCGCGCATCTGGATGATTATTAACAGTACAAATTACATTACTTTCACCTTTTTCATCATCACTAACTCTAAAATATTTATCTAAACCAGAACTTTTTATTTTTTTTGCTTGCCACTCTGGAACACCCAAACTAATTAACCAATATTCATCACTATCTTTTATTCCAGCCTCTACCAATTCTTTTGCTCCGTCAACTGGTCGTGGCAATTTGTCTAGTCTTTCTCGATATTTTTGCAACAAGGTAGAATCCAATTCCAAATTTCGCTCTTTCAATTTTTCTCTTAAAACTAATAAAAAATAATCAAAGGTGATGGCGATTTCATGCCCTTTAGTTCTGGCTTCGTTATAAATATTTTTGGCCTCATCCTCACTAAAGCCATGTTCAATAGCAATGTTTCTAAATTCAGTCTTAATTTCTTCGGTATCTACCAAAGTTCCATCAAGATCAAATAATGCTGTTTTAAATTTTTTTTGTATCATAATTTTAATTTAAATTCCTCCACAAATTATCAAATACTAATTTCTGTGTTTTACAAACTCCATCATTTTCAATTACCACACCAATTGGTTCGTTTTTGGCATCAAGCGATATGTAAGCAGTTTTACCAGGATAAATAATAATATAAGTATCAGTTTCTTCATCTGACTTGATCCATTTACGTTCATCTAACCCGCGCAACTCTCCACCCTCACCAATCGCAATTACTTTTACATTGATACCTTTGGCAATCCGAACATCGGAAAAAGTTGGAAAACTGGCGTACAGATATTCTCTCATACCCTCGGCTGAATAGATTCGATATAATTTTTCTGCGGATTCTTCACAAACAGTCAAAACATCTTCCAAAATTTTATTAATTTCACTTTTTTCATAATACCTAGCTACCGGCCTATCACCACCTTTATTATGCAAGGCTTGGAGTTCTGACACTGTCTTGTATAATTCAGAATCCACTGAATTCAACTCCTGTTGCTGTTTTTTGACTAAATCATGCAGTTTTTCTGGATTTTCAGCCACAAAATACTGTTTAGTATCTTTATTATAATAACTCACCACACCCTTGTCTTGCAAGCCCTTAAGAATATCATAAGCAGTTCCTCTATTAATTTCGCTTATTTCAGCTATTTTACGCACAGAACTAGGGCCTAAACGCAATAAAGCTAAATAAATTTTAGCTTCCTTGTCAGAAAATCCTAATTTTTTAAATATATTGATATCCATATTTTAGCTAAGATTAGTATAATATAGATATATATTTTTGTCAATTTTTTTTCTACAACTTATCCACAGTATAAAAAAAGTAGAGATATGCCTTGGCACGTCTCTACTTTTTCAATCTTATTATTTTTAAGCCAACATTTCTTCCAATTCAGCTACGTGTTCCTGTTTCAAAACACCATCAACTTTTAAAAATTCTAACAATTTTTTGGAGAATAATTTTTGCTCTTGATAAGCGCGGTTAATTCTCTTGCCAATCTCACTACCCAAATCTGCCATTTTGTCATCTAAATAACTCTTCGTGACTATAGTGGTATTTAATATCCCAACATCTTTTTTTACTTCCTTTATATTTTCTTCAACCCTATCTAATCTACCACAAACATCATCAAAACCATCTTTGACTGTTAGTAGTAGATCTTCAAATTTTTGTTCTAATTCTTTATCCATATAACACCATTATAAAACTTTTAAATATGTCTGTCAAATTTCTAGCTTATCACCACCTCATCCTCTGCTCTCCAAGCTGGATCACAAATACACAAAAACTCTAATTCTTCATCACCAATATTTTCTATACACTGCACAGCGTTAGGCGGAATATAAATTGTATCATACACACCAACATCTTCTACCTCATCATTAATATACATTTTGCCCCTGCCTTTTGTAATCACATAAACCTCAGTTGTCTTCATCATATGTTTCCAGGTAGTTTCACCAACTGGAACTTTGGCCCAGGCAATACTATGCCGACATTCTACATCATCACCATCCAGTTTATTTAATAACTCACGCAAAATACAATTATCACCAGCAATAATTTCTTTTTGTTGTTTAAATCTTTTTACAAGCATACTTTATATAGACATATATATAGATATAATTTTAACCAATAAAATAAGCAGCAACTTTCATCAAGGCTTCGGCTCTGCGTTCTTCTGAAATTTCATCAAAAATATAAAACGAAGAAACCAAACCTTTTAAAATATTTACGAAATCTTTTCTTTCCTCAAATTCAAAATTATCACGGATAACCAACGAAATCTTTTCCATTTTTGTCTTCAACTCAGCTTCCTGTTCGGCTACCTGCTCTATCTCTGCCTGTACTTGTGGCGATAAATTTCTACCAACAAAATCTTTAACTCCTTTTAGAGCACTACCAGAATCACCAAAAGCTAAACCACCTAACAAATCTTTTAGGGCACTCTGATTTTCTTTTGAAATTTGTATGACATTACCAAAATCTATTGCGGTAATCAAAGCCGAATTGTCTTCTTCAGAAATATCCAACATGAGATTACCCCGATGCTTGTCAGCATGAAAAACTCCATGTTCAAATATTTCTGCAACAACCAAATCAACCAACTTGAGATATACTTCATCAATATGATCCAAAGCCTCCAAATATTTTTGCAACTTTTTTTCTTTTTTCAATTTATCAAATAGGGCCTTTGCTCTAGATAATACTTTTTCACTCACCTGTTGGAAACCAATTCCTTTTTGGTTTTTTTCAAATACACTTAAATAATACAAATCATTCAAACTAATCCCAGGTGCCAACTCTTCAATTAGAGCAGATTCCTCACATCTCGTTATCCTAGGCAAACCTAATTCTATTTTTGAATAAAATTGCGGATGTTCTTCATCTGCCTCCTGTTCTTGTTTGCTCACAAAATCAAAAACTGGTAATAATAAATTTAGATTAGTTTCTTCATTGTTAAAATTACTCTCCTCTTCGAGTAGTCGACTAATTTCTTCAGCAAAATTAGGTACGTTGGCGCCGTGTTTCACTTTTATTTGTTCAATTATTTTTTCAATAATTTTTACATCATCCATTCGATATTTATCTACAATGGGTGAACGGACTTTACCAACACTCTGTTTACCGTCAGTAGTCTCCAACATATGCACTTGTCCTACGGATGCGGCGCCCAACAATCCTTTTATCTTTGTTATCTCCCCCATCATACCTTCTCTACGAAATATTTCAAAAATAGTTGACTTGGAAATCGGGGTGGCATTATCTTTAATTTCTCCAAGACTAGAACACAAAGACTCTGGTAACAAATCGTTTCTCTCACTCAATATTTGAGCGGCCTTTTTGAAAGCAACTCCAATATTAAGAATTGACGCCATGATATCATCGGCCGTAGGTTTCTCACCCTCTTGAAAATTCTTCATTATAGAAAAAACTAACTGAACTCTTCTTTCTGGGTCTAAACTTTCCATCAAAGTAGTGAAGATTGTTCTATACACCGATCGATATTTTTCTTCAACCTCATCAGCAGAAAATAAATGATCAAATAATTTTTCAGTGGTATCAGAGAGTATTTCTTGCGCCTCTTCCACCTGTTTTTTATCAGTTGACAAACTATCGTCCAAAATACCATTTTCTGCTCTAAAAATACTTCGTAAAAACTTTTTTTGTTCTTCAAAAGTTAAAACACCAAAGTATTTTGGCAAACTATCAAAAGTACAATTATTTAAAACACCTAAACAACGAATAGTGTCTGGTGGCTGACTAAAATCTTTATGGCCAATCAACCAAAAAAATAAATGTTGCCGTTCTTTTCTATCAAACGTGGAGTTTCACTTTCAAAACGGCCAGGTGAGGAAGAATCATTATTTTCTCGTCCAGATATATATGAATCCAAATAATATCGAAGATTAGAAAATAATACTTCATAATCCATATCTTGCTTACACTCATTGGTCTCTATTTGTTCACGCGCTATGCGATATTTTTCGTACAAGATATAATGTTGCATCCATTCTACCTGATCCCCCACATTGTCAAAACTAGCCATTACTTCTTGTAAACTCTCAGGGGTCTCTAAATTTAATATTTGATCATCAACATGCGGGTACGTACCCTCTTTTTTTAAACTATCAACAAACTCCGACGACAAAGGTGTTGTAGGACGAGTTATAGAAGCTACTGTTTCTGGACTACGTAAAATAGCTTCAATATCTGTCATTCTTTTGTACGATCTCGGATGACTACTGGAATACGCCCCTTCCTGTCCTGTCAGTCTGTTTAAAGCTTCCATTGTTTTTACATATTCCAATGGATTAAACCCTGACTGTTCTAATAATCTAATAGCAAATCTATCAGCATCATACTCTAATTCTTTATGATTTACATCACTTTTTCCTCCCTTCTCATCTAATATTTCGCCAGTACCTCTTTCCAAGTGTCCAATCTCATGAGCACAAACACCAACAATCTGATCCAAAGAACAATTGCCTTCCTGAGAAGTGTCAATAAGATATTCGATAATACCACGACCAACAAAAATAGTATCGCCACCAATAAAAACTCTGGCATTAATTTCACCACTGTTTATTACAACCACTCGTTTGACATCCACATTCAAAAAAGGCTTGAATAATTCCACAGCATTTTGTACTTCCTTCACCACAGGGGAATCATCGGGCAATATACCAAATCGATCTATCATTCTCTGTAAATATAATTCTTGGAAGCTACCGACTTCCTTGTCCTCTCTTGTCTGTTCCTTTTTTTCAGGGTGTTTATGTTTATCTTTTGCAGGCAAAGAAAAATCAACCATATTATGGCCACTTTCCATAGCTAAACTCGACAATTTTCTCATAATAAATTACTTAACGACATAAATATATAATACTCCACTGATTATTTTAAGTCAAAAAAAATATCCTAAAAAAATATAAAAATAATCACATTATTTTTATCTTTTTTTACATATTTGACTAGTAAAATTTAATCTACTCAAACAACTTACTCCCCATAAACTCCAGCAACTTTGTCATCTGCGTCACATATCCCCATTCGTTGTCATACCAAGCCTGAATAAATACCATGGTCTTGTCAGTCACTTGAGTTGATAAACAATCAACTGTCGCGCCATAGGGACTACGAACATAATCAACTGAAACTAATCCAATATCACAAGTGGCTAAATTTTCTCTATATTGTTTGGCTGACTCACGAAATAAATTATTTACTTCTTCTACGGTTGTTCCTTTTTCTAGTTCTGCCACAAAACTTATTACCGATGGCACTGCTACTGGCACTCGCAACGCATTGCCATCTAACTTACCATCTAGTTCAGGAATAACTTTACCAATTGCCTTGGCAGCACCAGTGGCAGTTGGAATAATTGACATGGCCGCTGCTCGAGAACGACGAAAACTTTCGCCCTTGTGTGGATGATCTACCAAATGCTGATCATTTGTATAGGCGTGTGTAGTCACAACTGTACCATGTTTTATACCAAAATTTTCCTGCAAAACTTTTACAACTGGCGCAAGACAAGTAGTTGTACAAGATGCCGCTGAAACAACTTTATGTTTAACTGGATCAAAATCTTTATGATTAATATTATAAATCAAAGTTATATCTTCATCTTTGGCTGGAGCTGAAATCAAAACATATTTTGCCCCATTATCAATGTGTTTTTGAGACGACTCACGATCACGAAATACTCCGGTTGATTCCAAAACTACATCAATATCATGTTCTTTCCAAGGAGCGTGCTCCAATTCATTTTCATGATAAAGTGCAATTGATTTTCCGTCAACAATAATTTCATGATCATTGTTATGAGTTACTTCGTGATCCCAAACACCATAAATAGAATCGTACTTCAAAAGATGAGCATATATATCCCCTGGTGAACGACTGTTAATCGCTACGATTTCAATATTTGGATTCTCCCAAGCAATCCGAGTAAACACTCGACCAATCCTTCCAAAACCATTGATTGCTACTCTGACTTTTTTCATAAATTTAAAGTTAATCCCGAGCGAGAACAGATTTTCTGAAAGAAAAATCTGGGCGACGAGGGATCTTTCTTATCTCGAATTAGTTAAATATATTATTTTTTAATTTTAACAAATAAAGAATTAAAAAAGATCTCTCACTCACTTCGTGTAGTATCGAGATTACTCGAGTACTCACCCGAACGAGCCAAACTGGTCATCTTGCATCTATGTAAAAATACTTTTTGAGCTGATTCCCAATTTTCATCTTTGCCTAACCAAGCTTTTAGGGTGCTGGCTTGCAAAGCTCGGCCATAGGAAAAACTTAATTCCCAAGGATGCAAATCATCACCACTATTCATCGCATTCAAATTTTCACAAGCCTGTTGTTCAGTTTGTCCGCCAGATAAAAATACTACACCAAACATACCGGCTGGGATTGATTCGTGAAAACATTTAACTGTCATATCGGCCACTCTTTCTGGATTATCTTTTTCTGCTCCTTGACCAGCAATAACCATATTTGGTTTCAAAACCATACCGTCCAATTGCACACCGCGATTAACTAATTTTTCAAAAGTAATTTTCAAAACTTGTTTCGTCACTTCATAGCAACGCTCAATAGTGTGATCACCGTCCATCAAAACTTCTGGCTCCACAATTGGCACAATATTATTTTGTTGACAAAGATATGCATACTCAGCCAAATCTTCGGCATTGCGATTCATCAATTCTTCGGAAGGTAAATCAGCTGATACTGGATAAGTTGCACGCCACTTGGCAAATCTTGCACCCATTTCATAATATTCTTTTAGTCTGACATCTAAACCATCCAAACCTTTGGTATATTTTTCTATTTCTGAATTATTAAAAGCTTCTGTGCCCAAATCTACTTTTATACCAGGGATAATTCCCTGCTTTTCTAAAACTGTCACAAAAGTATGGCCATCGCTAGCTCGCTGACGAATAGTTTCATCATACATAATCACTCCGCTAATATATTCACCCATGTTTGGAGCAGTAAAAATAAGTTCACGATATTTGCGTCGATTATCTTCAGTATTTTCTACATTAATTCCCGCCAAACGTTTACCAATAGTTGGCGTACTTTCGTCAGCCGCCAAAATCCCCTTACCCGGTGCCACCATTTGGGCAGCAATTTCTTGGATTGTTTTTTGCATATTTTTTTATGTCATCCCGAGCGAGGAGAAATTTTTTTCGCAAAAAATTTTGACGACGAGGGATCTTTCCTAGCTCGATCTTTTTTAAATTAATTAACTTTTATAATAAAAATTATTTTCTAAATATGTTACATTATCAATATAACAATGATTTTATTTTTTCTCCACCTTCGGTGCATCCAACCTCTCAACTACTGACAACTCACCCACCAAAGGCTTTACATAATCAATAAAAGCCGAGGTGACTCCGTTTGTTCCGGCAATAAATTCGTCTGGCATTGGTTTTGTGCCACAAGCAACTTGGGACAATTCAACCAATTCATAATTTATATTATAATCCCCACTTCGTTTCATCACCACTGACCCATCAACATCGCCACTCATGGCAAAACGTACAGCCTGTTGACCAACTTCGCGCGCTTCTTTGGCATCTGTTTCACTCACGCAACCAAGAAATGATCTTTGCAAATAACCTAGAGTGTCAGCCCTAACTCGTTTGATCTCAGCCTTAGATCTAATTTCTTCTGCCAACAAATCACCCAACACCCCACTACCTGATAACTGAACATTACCGTGAGCATCGCGTTCAATTTGTTTGGAAAGTTTGAGAGCGATTGGCATATCATCTTCATCAACAATTCCTTCGGAAACTGCTACTACACAGCGACCATATTTTTCATAAACTTCTTTAACATCACGCACAAAATAATGGATATTAAATGGTTTTTCTGGTAAATAAATAAGATGTGGACCATCATCTGAATATTTTTTTGCCAAAACTGAAGCAGCCGTCAAAAATCCCGCATGCCGTCCCATCACTACACCAATGTACACACCCGGCAAAGCCGAGTTATCCAAATTAACACCAGCAAAAGCACTAGCAACAAACTTGGCCGCCGAACCAAAACCCGGACAATGATCTGTCACTAACAAATCATTATCAATAGTTTTGGGCACATGAATAACATGCAATTCATAGTTATCTGCTTTAGCTGCGGCATTAATAATTCCACAATTAGATGCTCCATCATTACCACCAATCCAAAACAAAAATTCAATGTCATGCATTTTTAAAATAGCAAAGATTTTTTTGCAATATTCTTCATCTGCTTTGTCACGCGTAGAACCAAGTGCCGAACTAGGTGTTTGGGCAATGAGCTCCAATTGGTCAACTGGATAATCAGTTAAATCAACGAAGTCTTGTTTTACAACACCAACAATCCCATGCTTAGCGCCATAGATTTTTGAAATTTGTGGATACTTTCTAGCTTCCAGTACCACCCCAACCAGAGTTTGGTTAATCACCGCTGTTGGTCCCCCAGCCTGTATAATCAAAGCCTTAGCTTTTTTTTCTGACATAAAAAATTTAAAAATAATAATAATCCAATAATCAAAAAACGTCCAATCACTCTATTACTTTTATTCAATCTGTTCTAATCCGTTAAATCCGTTAAATCCGTGTTCTATTACTTACCTCTTCAAGACTTTTTAATTCCCGATATCCTCCCATTTACCAGCAAAGACATGGCCACATAACTTATTATCTCTTATCAAATCTGGCAAAATTTCTCTTTCAAAACTAACAGTATCTTTTTTAATATTATCCAAAAGCTTGGGATCTAGCACATATATTCCAGCATTGATCAAATAAGAATTATGATCAACTTTACCAGGTTTTTCCAACAAACTAACTACACTCAGACCGCTCAAACCAACCACTCCCCAACCACCAGGTTCACGCACACTAGTCAGTGCCATAGTGGCTGGTTTTTTTTCTTTTAAATAGGTACTTGCCAAATCACTCAAATCAAGATCCGCCCAAACATCTCCATACCACAAAATAAAGGGTTGGTTATCAAAATTTTGTTTGGCTGAAAAAATAGCTTTGGCTGTGCCTGATCCAGGCTTCTTTTGTTCAATGTAAATAATAGACACGCCAAATTTTTCACCATTACCAAAATAGTCTTTTATTTCTTCCTGCCCTCTACCCACCACAATGGTTATTTCTTTTATACCAAAATTGGTCAATTTTTCCACAATATTGTGCAAAGCTGGCCGACCAGCTACTTTTTGCATGACCTTACAAACTTTTTCAGTACAACTGCCACCAGCAGCCAAAACTAAAGCTTTAGTAATTTTTGGACTAAAATATTTATTGAGAACATACTCAATCGCGTGGGATCTATTGCGAATTTTTTTCTTATCAACAATTGAATCAAGATAACGCAAAATTTTTTGTTCCAAAGTAATGGTAAGTCTTATTCTAGACATATATTTGGCTAACTTATAAAGCCATCATACTATATCATAAAATAAAAATCCCTACAAGTGGGATATTTATTTGTTTTGTATTGATATTTTAGAGGACTTCCTCTTCTTCATCAGCAATATTTTCTGTGTCCAAACTATCAATTTCATCTTTTTCAGCAATATATTCATCATATTCTATACCACCGCTCATGGCCTGATCCCAAAGTTCATCAGTGTTATATTCTAACTTCAAATCTTCGGCATGATCCGCATACCAACGTTCAAATGCCACCCTGAGCTCATCCTCATCTGAAGCGCTCTCAAAGGCATCTTCTAGCATGGCATATTTTTCCTGGTGAGACATGGCCATATCTTCTTCCAACTCTTCAAAAAGTTGTTGAATGTGAGCCAAAACCGTCTCCTTGGTTTTTTCGTATTTATCTTCTGACATATTTTTTATTTATTTTTTATTAGTAAAAATATACCATATTTAAACTATATTGCAAGAGGAAGTGGGTGTGGATAAATCTTCAGTTATCAATTAACGGATAGCAGATAACATTTGATTGAAAATATTTAAAATCTCTGGTATATTACCTAATGTAATTTAATTATATATTATCTGTTATTTGCTAACTGTTATCTGATATGTTATTACTTTCTTGGAACGTCAACGGTATTCGTGCTGTAATTCGCAAGGGATTTGCGGAATTTTTGCTTGCCAAAAAACCAGATATTATTTGTTTACAAGAAGTAAAAATTAGTAATGACGCGAAAGAAAAAGCTAAACTTAATTTTCCTGACTATACTGAATACTGGAACTCAGCCAAACGTCCCGGCTATGCAGGTACCGCAATTTTTGTTAGGGAAGATTTAAAATTAAAACCAAAATATATTACTGGAATTAAAATTAAAAAATATTCCGACCCAGACGCCGTGCCTACCGGCGGGCAGGGATCCGCCTTGGGTGGAGATGAAGAGGGTCGGATCCAAACTTTAGAATTTCCAAAATTTTATTTAATAAATACTTATTTTCCCAATACTCGTGGTGATTTATCCCGGCTTGATTTCAAAATTGAATTTGATGAAGCACTTTTGAAATATATAAAAAAACTAGACCAAAAAAAACCGGTAATTTTAACCGGCGATTACAATGTCGCTCACGAAGAAATTGACTTGGCCCGACCAAAAGAAAATGATGGTGAAGCTGGCTTTCATCCCGAGGAACGCAAATGGATGACAAAATTTTTATCAGCTGGTTTTATTGATACTTTTAGGTTTCTTCATCCCAAAAAAATCCAATATTCTTGGTGGTCATATCGTTCAAACGCCAGACAAAAAAATGTTGGCTGGCGGATTGATTATTTTTGTGTCAGCAAACGACTAAAAAATAAAATACAAAAAGCGGAAATTTGGGATAGTGTAGAGGGTTCGGATCATTGTCCGGTGACAATCACATTGTCATCCTGAGTGAGTCCGAACTCGCGTGAGGGCGAATCGAAGGATCCCTTTATTCACGACACACGACCCACACAACACGACACGATTTTCAACACAAAAATCCCGATGAATTCGGGATCTTTGCAACTGTCCCGACTGGTTCTTGAGAGTCAAGACAGTCGGGAGGGAAATTCCTCCTTGATTACAAAAGAACTTGTCTATCCTTGAGAAGCGTCAGATGAACACATCAAGATTTCGTCTACCCGAGGTATCTTGTTCAAACGCACCAAGACCTCGTCACTCTCGTCCCATGGTTCACAATAAACATCCTGATTCCGTTTGACACGTATCCTCCATCCATGTTCATGCACACAACTGGGCTGGTTGTCGTAGTACAATACCGGGATAAACACCTCACCAGTCCCTTTCTCAACAAGAACTGTCCCGGTAAGAACAATACTTCGACACCATGCTATCGGTTCAGTTGGCAATTGACCCTCCTTCAACCACCTGTCCGCGTCAACCAACCCATACTTGGAGCCGAGATCCCTAGCTTTACCTATGAAAGCCCAGCCCTCAATTGGCCCCTTTTCCGGCATAAGACAATTGGGGTGCACACTCCAAAGATCCTTGATGTCATGACCGGTCGGTGCTGCATCAACATAAACCATAAAACCTTCAGGTATCCTGTCTGGACACAAAAACTCAGACGGTGCTGGATAATATGCTACTCTCGCTTGTTTCAACACAATCCTGCCTACATCGCCCAAGAAAAGAGGGTCGGCCTTGAAGAGATTGAGAAATACCAAGTCTTCATTACCTCCCACCATCTCAGCCGCGTTGATGACCACCTTAACCAACCCGGCCCCACGACTCAATTGACTAACCACCCCGTCTTTCTTACTCATCTTCACACCTCATAACAATTCCGGCGTACCTTGTACCATCGCACCTTGCTATGGTGTAAGGCGTACCAGCATTCAGTCGAGAATATCTCGACATCACATATA
>Ga0268276_1001322_pt1 | contig 24929 bp, 19 predicted proteins | sample saktaG_4_FD_190145 | JGI IMG/M metagenome (GOLD analysis project Ga0268276, IMG submission 190145) | Saline water microbial communities from Sakinaw Lake, British Columbia, Canada - sak_2010_1_5_45m | ecosystem: Environmental > Aquatic > Non-marine Saline and Alkaline > Saline ... | reverse complement strand
CGGGTTCTCGGTGGCCACCGCACCCGGCGGCCGGGAGGCCATCGCGATGTACCAGCAGGCGCGCGCGGCCGGCGCGCCGTTTGATGTGGTCATTATGGATCTGACCATCCCCGGCGGCATCGGCGGCAAGGAGGCGATCAAGGATATTCTGGCGCTGGACCCCCAAGCCAGGGTCATTGTTTCCAGCGGCTATGCCGATGATCCGGTGATGGCCAACTATGCCGACTATGGCTTCAAAGGCGTGGCCGCCAAGCCTTACACGCTCGGCAACCTGCAGAAAGTACTGCGGCAGGCCTTGCAGCAATGATGCGTGCTGAATTGAAAAACAATGATGAGTGATGAATGCAGAACAAGAAAAATAATAAATGTTAATTTCTGCGCAGCCACTCATCATTCATCATTCATCACTCATCATTTTCCCTAAATCCCCTCCTTTTGCTATACTATTCACGTGCACCTCTCACTTCCGAAAACGCACTTTCCCACCTTGGGCTTTGCGCTGATCGTCGCGACGCTGACGGCCGTGATCGCGGTCTATTCCTTTACCTATTATTGGCGCATGCGCCAGCGGCTCGAACAGTCACTGGTGCGCGAAGGGCTGACCCTGATCAGCGCGTTCGAGGCCTCCGTCCGCGCCGGCCTGAGTGGCCCGTCCGTCTGGAAAACGCACAAACTGCACGAACTGATCCGTGACACACGCGCGCGCGCCGACCTTGATTTCTTTGCCTTCGTCGATCCTTCCTTGACGGTCTACTGCGCCGACCAGCACGGCGAGCGCAGCTACTACCGCGGCGCGCTCACCTCGCTCTACACGCGCCTGGCCACCCAGCCTTATGATTGGGGCTACGTCAGCCAGCCCGGGAACGCACGCTGCCTGGTCGTGATTAAGCCCTTGTTGCTGGACAACAGCGACCGGATCGGCAAACGCACCTTTCGTTTCTACCAAGTCTTCTTGCGCCGCAGCGGCCGACCACGCACACTGGACGTCATGCTGCCCGGCATTCGCTCGGTCGCCTCAATGCCGCTGGCGATTGTCGGCCTGCCCACCAGCGATGTGGAGGCCATCACACGCCAGGCCATTTTGCATGTGCTCTCGCTCGGCCTGATTCTCTTTTTCCTCAGCTCGTCGCTGGTCTACATCAGCATCAGCATGCAGCAACATCGCAGCACCGCCCTGGCCCTGGCCCAAGCGCGCGCCGACAATCAACGCCTGCTGCAGGGCTTGCGCCGCTCCGATCGCCTGGCCACCCTCGGCCGCATGGCTGCCACCATGGCCCATGAACTGCGCAATCCGCTCAGTTCGATTCGCGGCTTCACCCAGCTCTTTCGCAAACACGCCGCGCTGGCCAACAACGCCAATTTGTGCCAGTACGCCGATCTGGTCATCAGCGAAGTGGACCGGCTCAATTCGGTCATCACCAGCATGCTTGAATTCAGCCGCCCGGTCGAGGCCCACACCCAGGCCAGCGATATTCGCCCGATTATTGAAAACGCCTGCCGGCTGGTGCGCGCCGACGCCACGCATCGCAATATCGCGCTGGTCTCGCATATTCCCCCGCACCTGCCGCGCATTCCGCTCGACCGCAATCTCATGACCCAGGCCCTGCTCAATCTGCTGATCAACGCGATTGACGCCATGCCCAACGGCGGCTCGATGTATGTCGAGGTGCTGTGCGCCACGCCCGACACGCTGCAGCTGACCGTGCGCGACACCGGCAAGGGCATTCCCAAGGAACTCCTCACCCAAATCTTCGAACCGTTCTTCACCACCAAGCCGAAAGGCACCGGCCTCGGCTTGGCCACGGTTGACAATATCATCGCCGAGCACAACGCCACGATTCGGGTCGAAAGCGAGGTGAATAAAGGCACGGCATTTCACATCGAGTTGCCGCTATCACGCGACGAGGTACTATGAGTAAAACAGCCCGCACCGCCTGGATTTTAATCGCCGATGACGAGCTGAGCCACCGCACCATGCTGCGCGCCTGCCTGCAAAATCTGGGCTACAGCACGCTGGAAGTGTCCGACGGCCGGGCCGCCGTCGAGACCGCCAAACGCGAAAAGCCGGCCCTGATCATCATGGACTTGCGCATGCCGGAACTGGATGGCATGGCTGCCTTGAAGGCCATTCGCGTCTTCGATGCGCATGTGCCGGTCTTGATGATGACCGCCCACGGCTCGATTCAGTCGGCCATTGAGGCAATCAAGAACGGCGCCTATGACTACCTCGAAAAACCGGTCGATATTAATGATGTCCAGCACGCCGTCGAAAACGGCCTGCATTTCGGTGATCTCAAGCGCGCCGATGTGCCCGCCCCGTCCGGCGATGTCCTCCAGGCCGCCGTCGGCATGATCTGGAAAAGCCCGCTGATGGCCGATATTCTTGACACCGTCACGCGCGTCGCGCCCAGCGATGCCTCGGTCTTGATCACCGGCGAAAGCGGCACCGGCAAGGAAATCATTGCCGACATGATTCAACGCTTGAGCACGCGCGCCGACAAGCCCTTCATCAAAGTCAACTGCGCGGCGCTGCATGAACAACTGCTCGAATCGGAGCTGTTCGGCCACGAGCGCGGCGCGTTCACCGGCGCCCATGAACAGCGCCGCGGCCGCTTCGAACTGGCGCACCACGGCACCCTGTTCCTGGATGAAATTGGCGACATGGCCCCGACGACCCAGGCCAAAATCCTGCGCGTGCTGCAGTCCGGCACCTTCGAGCGCCTCGGCGCCGTTGACACCATTGCCGTGGATGTGCGCATCGTGGCCGCCACCAATCACGAGCTCAAGCAGGCCATCGAAAAAGGCAGTTTTCGCAAGGATTTGTTTTTCCGCCTGAGCGTCGTGCCAATTCATCTGCCGCCGCTGCGCGACCGGATCGAGGAAATTCCCATGTTGGCCGACCACTTTCTCGCCATGTACGTGCGCAAGAACCGCCGCGCCATTCGCGGCTTCACGCCCGAGGCGACCCAGGCGCTCTTGCGCTATGACTGGCCCGGTAACGTGCGCGAGCTCGAGAATGCAATCGAGCGCGCCGTCATTCTGACGGTCGGCGACATGGTTGCGCCGGACGTCCTGCCGGCCCACATTCGCGGCGAGGCAGCGCCGCACACCGTCAACGGCGAACAACTAACCATGCTCGAACAGGCCGAACGCGACTTGATTGTCCAAGCCATGCTGGCCTGCGGCGGCAATCGCACCAAGGCCGCCGAGCAACTGGGCATGTCGCGCCGCAGCTTGTACAACAAACTCAAGCGCTACGGCCTCGATAATTCATAAGCATCGTTCATCGTTCATCGTTCATCGATTACCGATCACCGATCACTGACGCACTGACGCACCGGCGCACCGACCACCGATCACCGGTTATCGACTTACTCTTTCGCGCGCCGCGGCCGGCCGCGGCGTGGCTTCTTCGGCGCCGCACCGCGCTGTTCATAGCGCGCATACGTCAGCAATAAATCAGCTTCAATATTGTCGGCCTCCAGCGCCAGGCACGCCTCCAGCGCCACGCACGCGCCGGCAAAATCCTGCTGCAACAATTTCACTTCGCCCAAGGCTTGAAAACTGTCGGGCTGCGGCGGCACGCATTGGGTCGCCCGCACCAAGGCGTGTTCGGCATCGTGGTAGCGTTGCATGCGGATATACAACAAACCCAGATTGAAGTGTGCGTCATGCCGGTCGGGCTGCAGCCGCAAACAATGCTTGTGCAACCGCTCCGCTTCCTTGAATTCGCCCAGCTCATGCAGGACGCAGCCGAGATCCGTGTAGGCCTCGGCAAACGCCGGATCGCAGTGAATCGCGCGTTCGAGCAATTCTTTGGCGCGCGCATGGTCACCGTCCAGATAATACGTCCAGGCCAGGCCATCCAACGCCGCCGCGCTGCGCGGCGCGACTTCGACGGCGCGCGCAAAGCATGAGCGCGCCCGCCGGCTGTCGCCGTCGGCGATGTGCTGATTGCCGTTCGCCAGATGCTGTTCCAATGTGCCGCGGGTCGTCATACTCTCCATGATAGCGCGGCGCGCCGTGCTTGTCAAGTCTGCGATCGGCGCCGCGCTTTTCCCAGATCCGGCTGTTTGTTTGTGTTGTTGCTCCCCGCCGAGTTTGCCGCGGCTGCCGGCTTGTTACTGCAAAGTGGGAGCGACCTCCGTGTCGCGAATCTGCTGTATACGCTGCATTCGCCGCACGGAGGCGGCTCCCACATTCTTTGCATGCAGAAACCCCCACGACCCCGCCGCTGGCGGGACTCCAAGCAGCCGAATACCGAGCAAGGGCGCGGCAGCGACAGTCATGTGCAGTCAACCCAACGCGGGTTTCAGCTCGCGTCGCCGAATCCGGGCTTTTGACTTTCGCGGCCGGAATCGCTACAATACCATACTATTGGTAATGCTTGTATGTAACCATTGACGACTATGGGCTTGACCCTCACGGAGAAGATTTTCGCCCGGCATGCGCAGCGCAGCCACGTGGCGCCCGGCGACAACGTCTGGGTGAGCGTGGATGTGCTGATGACCCACGATGTCTGCGGCCCGGGCACGATCGGCGTCTTCGAACGCGAGTTCGGCAAGGACGCCATGGTCTTTGCGCGCGACAAAGTCGTGCTCATTCCCGACCACTACATCTTCACCACGGACACGATGTGCCACCGCAATGTGGACCTCTTGCGCGCGTTCGCGCAGCAGCAGCAGTTGCCGTTTTTCTACGATCCGCAAACCACGGCCTACAAGGGCGTCTGCCATGTGGCCTTGGCGCAGGAAGGCCACTGCCGCCCCGGTGAAATTTTGTTGGGCACCGACTCGCACACCTGCACCGCCGGCGCCTTCGGCGAATTCGCCACCGGGATCGGCAATACTGACGCGGGTTTCGTGCTGGGCACCGGCACGTTATTGCTGAAAGTGCCGGCCAGCATGCGCTTCGTGCTGGACGGCGCGCTGCCGCCGTATCTGATGGCCAAGGATGTGATTCTGCGGATCATTGGTTTGATCGGCGTGGATGGCGCCACCTATCGCGCCATGGAATTTTGCGGAAGCTGCGTCGAGGCCATGACGATGGAAGACCGCATGACCATCTGCAACATGGCGATTGAGGCCGGCGGTAAGAATGGCATCATCGCCGCCGATGCCACCACCCGCACCTATGTTACCGCCCGCACGTCCGTGCCGTTTGTTGAAGAGCGCAGCGATGCCGACGCGCAGTACTTCAGCGAGCATAGCATTGATGTCACCGCGCTCGAGCCGGCCGTCGCCCAGCCGCACTCGCCCGACAAGTATGCGACGGCGCGCGCCGTTGCCGGCACCAAGATTGATCAAGCCTACATCGGCTCGTGCACCGGCGGCAAACTGTCCGATTTCGTGGCCGCCGCGCAAATTCTGGCCGGCCGCACCGTGCGCGTGCCCACCTATCTCGTGCCGGCCACGGTCGAAGTCAAGGACGCCTTGGCGACGACGCGCCACGCCGGCCAGCCCTTGACCAGGATTTTTGAGGAGGCCGGCTGCCTGCCGCTCGCGCCGCCAAGTTGCGCCGCCTGCCTGGGCGGGCCGAGCGACACGTTTGGTCGCGTGACCGGAAACGAAATCGTGATTTCGACCACCAACCGCAATTTCCCCGGGCGGATGGGCTCCACGAGCGCCGGCATCTATCTGGCCTCGCCGTATACCGTGGCCGCCTCGGCCATCCAGGGCGCGATCACCGATCCGCGCGAGTACCTCGCATGATCATCACCGGCGCAGCATTTGTCCTGGGTGACAACATTGACACGGATCAGATCATTCCGGCCCAGTATCTGAATCTGGTGCCGACGATTGCGGCAGAATATCGCGAGCTGGGGCGCCATGCCTTGGCCGGCTTGCCGAACGCCTGCCGGGCGTTTATGCAGCCGGGCGCGTACCAGACCGACTATCCCATTCTCATTGCCGGCCGGAATTTCGGCTGCGGCTCGTCGCGCGAGCACGCACCGGTGGCGCTGGGCGCGGCCGGCGTCAAAGTGGTGGTGGCCGCATCGTTTGCGCGCATTTTCTTCCGCAATTGCATTGCCACCGGCGAGTTGTACCCGGTCGAATGCCGCGCGCGGTTGTGTGAGACAGTCAAGACCGGCGACACCGTTATGCTCGACCTCGCCGCCCAGACACTGCGGCATGAGGCCCGTGGCGCGGTGTTCGCGCTGGCGCCGTTGGGCGCCGCCCAGGATGTGATAGATGCAGGCGGTATTTTCGCTTATGCGCGTGCGCGCGGCATGCTGCACGTTAATTGACGGGGAGATGGAGAACATATGTTAGCATTATTTCGGCGTTCGCAACGGGTTGTCTTGTGGATCATTTTGGTCGTCGTCGTCATGACCTTTGTCTTCTGGGGCGCGAAGTCAGGCAACTTGGCGCCGACCGCCACGCACGCCAAACTGGTCGGGCAGATTGGCGACGAACAGGTCACCAGCGAGCAGTTGGCCCAGGCGATTCGCGGCGCGGAGATCGAGCTGCAATTGAACAATGTGCCGCGCGAGCTGCTGAACCAGACCAAGGAACTCGAGATGGAGGGTTGGCGGCGGCTGATTCAGACGCGGGCGGCCAAGAAGAGCGGCGTGGTCGTCAGCGACGATGAGCTCGCGCGCTTTGTGCAGAACGTCTTTTTCCGCGGCGGCGAGTTTGACGCCATGGCGTACCGCCAGTTGATCATGCGCATGGCCGGGCGCATGAGCGCGCGCGAGTTTGACGCGCATTTGCGCGACACGCTGGCGATCATCAAATTGCGCCAGTCGCTGGCCAACACGATGCTGGTGACCGAGGACGAGCTGCGCCAAGCCTACGAGGCGGACCGCACCTTGGTGAAACTCGCGTATGTCCCCTTTGACTACTCGAATTACCTGGCCGGCATCCAAGTGTCGACCAACGAACTTGAGGCATTCTACAACACGAATCAGGACGACTTCAAAGTCCCGCCGCAGGCCGACATGCTCGTGGCCATCGCCCGGATTCAGCCGCGCAGTGTGACGGTGGACGCCGAGGAAATCGAGCTGTTCTACGAGGAGAACAAGGATCGTTACCTGATCACCAACGCGGTCGCGGTTGCGGCCGCGGACACGAACGCCACGGTGGAAAGCGACGAGCCGCGCTATCGCCCGTTTGCCGAAGTGCAGCGCGAGATTAAGCAACAGCTGCGCCAGCAGTTAGCCAGTGAATGCGCCTATGACCTCGGCGAGCAGTTGTCGTTCGCCTTGGTCGCCACGAATATTGCCGCGGCCGATAGCAAGGCGGCGTACTTCAAGGCCACGGCCACCGCGCTCGGCATGGCGCTCCTTGAGCCGGGCAATCTCTCGCTGGAGGACACCATTCCGGGCATGACCAACGCCTATGCCCTGATCAAGACCGCGCTCGGCATGCGCCCGGGCGACGTCAGCGATGTGATCGAAGAGCCGGGCGTCGGTCATATTCTCTTTCTGGTGCGCAATGTGCGCGAGCAATACTTGCCGGAGCTCAGTGAGGTCAAGGCTAAGGTGCGCGCGGAGATTGTGCGGCGCCGCGCGCTGGATGCGGCGCGCTTCAGCGCCGAGCAATTGCGCGCCGCGCTGGACTTGACGCAAACATCCTTCACCAATGCGGTCGCGCAGCGCGGCTACCACGCAAGTATGACCCTGCCGCTGGATCGCAGCAGTAGCGTTCGCGCCGCCGGGTTGCCGGCGGAAATGGTGGCGCGCTTGTTTGCGTTTCCTAAGAACACGGCGGTGGTCGTGCCGTGCCTGCAGGGCTATCTGCTGGCCTGCCCGGTTGACTACCTTGACGCTGATTTCGACCTGATGTACACGGATGCCGACGAACGCAAGGAGCAGCTCGCGCGGCAACAAGAGAATACGCTGTACGGCCTGTGGTTCAGCCAGGCCGCGCGCAATGTGAAGATCAGCGAGTCGCTGATGAAGGCACCCGCGCCGTCTGACGCGGACTAGCGTCGACGCGCGGATTGACGGCCCGCGGGCAGCACGACGCCGCGTGCGGGCCTTACCCGACTTAAGGTGTGCAGTATGAATGCGACGCCATCACGGGGCCGGCGGCCCTGCAATGATTTCCCGCACATTCCGCCCGCGCCGGTGGGTATCATCACCACGCCGGGCGGCCGGGCGCTGGCGGAATTGATTGACGGGCAGCTCGTGCGCGAGCGCAAGCGCGTGCTCGAACGCTGCCCGCGTTACGAGGATTGCCCCGGCTTTCTGCGCGCGTCCTACATCGTCGAGGCCGATACGCCGCGCTTCAGCAACGGCGAGGGCAAAGGCATCATTCGCGAATCCATCCGCGGCTTCGATCTGTACTTCATCACGGATGTCGGCAATTGCGGCATCACCTACACCCGCAACGGCAAGCTGTCCTCGATGACGCCGGACGAGCACTATCAGGATTTGAAGCGCCTGATTGCCGCGACGCGCGGGCTGGGGTATCGCATGAACGTCATCATGCCGCTGCTGTACGAGAGCCGCCAGCACAAGATCGCCGGGCGCGAATCGCTCGATTGCGCCATGTCCCTGCAGGAATTGATTTTTCTGGGGGTGCAGAACATCATGACGATTGACGCGCACAATTCGCATGTCCAGAATGCCATTCCCAATCACGGCTTTGAGAACTTGCACGCCAATTACCAGCAGATCAAGGCGATTCTGAGTACCGAGGCGGATTTCCGGATCGGCGACGAGCACTTGGTGGTGACGAGTCCGGACTTGGGCGGGCTCGAACGTTGCCGCTATTTCGCCGAGCAATTTCACACCGAGTTGGCGGTCTTCTACAAACATCGCGATTTGTCGCGGATCGTCAACGGCCGCAGCCCGATCACCGAATTCCGTTTCATGGGCGGCGAGGTCAAAGGCAAGGATGTCGTGATCATTGATGACCTGCTCTCCTCCGGCGACACAGCCTTGCGCGTGTGCCGCGAGCTGAAAGCCATGGGCGCGCGCAAAAATTATATCATGTGCACCTTTGCCCTGTTTACCGACGGCGTCGCGCGCTTCAACGAGGCCTTCGCCGACGGCGTCTTCAGCCGGGTTTACGCCACCAACGGCACGTACGTGCCGCCGGAGGCCCTCACCTGCGAATGGTATCACGCGGTCGACACCTCGCGCTTCATCGCCTTGTACATCGACTCGTTCAACCGCAACGAATCCGTCAGCCGGTTGCTGGACAACACGGTCAAGATTCGCGCGTTGCTTGAACAAAAGGGCTTGCTCTAAGTGCCTGCCACACCGCTCCATTCATCAGCCGACGCTACAACGCAGCAGGCGCGCGCGCGCCGCTACGAGACGCTCCACCATTGGCTGTTTCTGCTGGACACGCTGATTGTGGTGGGCGCGTTGTGCGCCTTGCTCTGGCGCGGCGAGCACGGCCTGTCGTTCATGTTGCAGCGCGCGGTGGCCCGGGTCGTGGGTGGCAATCCCTGGCTGGTGACCGGCGGCTATGTCGCGGTCTTGCTGGGCGCGTACACGCTGGCACTGCTGCCCTATGCCTGGTGGAAATCGTGGTATCTCGAGCATCGCTATGACTTGAGCACCCAAACCATGGGCAACTGGCTGGGTGATGAAGCCAAGTCATTTGCGCTGGTCCTGGTCCTGGCGCTGCTCGGCGCCGAGACGATCTATGCGTTGCTGCGCGTCAGCGCGTGGTGGTGGTTGTGGGCCGCGGGCGCGTGGATTATCCTGCAAGTTGTGCTCGGCATGTTGTTCCCGATTGTGATCGTGCCGCTGTTCTACCGTGTGACTGCCTTGGATGACGCCGAACTGCATGCGATGGTGCAGCGCGCGGCGGAGCAGGCGCGGATTCGCATGGTCGGCTTGTATCGGCTCGGCTTGTCGGCCAAAACGCGCAAAGCGAATGCCGCCATGGCCGGCCTCGGCCGCAGCAAGCGCATTTTGCTGGGTGACACGCTGCTCGCTCATTTTGAACGCCGTGAAATTGTGGCCGTGCTGGCGCACGAATTCGGCCATTATTACCATGGCCATATCTTGAAAATGATCGGACGGCCGGTGGCGCGGCCGTCCTCGGCATGGGCGTGGCGCAACTGGTCTTGCAGCACAGCGCGGCTGCACTCGGCATCCGTGACGTGGCCTGCGTGGCGACGTTGCCGCTGGTCCTGCTGGCCTTGTTCATCTTCGGGCTGGTAACGTTGCCGATCACCAACATGCTGTCGCGCCATTATGAGCGCCAAGCCGACACGTTCGCGCTGCAGACGACCCAGGATGCCGCTGCCTTTGTCGCCGCGATGGAGCGTCTGGCCAGCATGAACCTGGCCGACAAGACGCCGCATCCGCTGATCGAGTTTTTGCTGCACAGTCACCCCAGTATTGCGCGGCGGATCGCGGCCGCGCACGCCTGGCTGGCGGCCCAGTCCTCACCCCTGCCGGCGCCATCCCGATGATCACCGCTGTTCGTGGCACCTACGACATTCTCCCGAGCGACGCGCCGTTGTGGCACTACGTCGAGGCGCGCGCCCACGCGGTTTTTCAGCGCTATGGTTTCTGCGAGCTGCGCACACCCATCTTCGAGCAGACCGAGTTGTTCGTGCGCTCGATCGGCGACGCGACCGACATTGTCGAAAAGGAAATGTACACGTTTCCCGACCGCAAGGGCCGCTCGCTGACGTTGCGCCCGGAAGGCACGGCCAGTGTCGTGCGCGCCTGCCTCGAACATAATTTGCTGGCGCAGCAGAAAGCCCTGCGGGTCTACTATGGCGGCCCGATGTTCCGTTATGAACGGCCCCAGGCGGGCCGGCAGCGGCAGTTCAACCAGATCGGCGTCGAATTGTTCGGCAGTTACAGCCCGTTGGCGGATGCCGAGGTGATCGCCCTGTTGGTGCGTTTGTACGAGGAACTCGGCTTGACCAATTTGACGGTCAAGCTCAACACGCTGGGCGACGCCGACAGCCGGGTGCGCTATCAAGACGCCCTGCGCGTGCACATGGCGCCGCTGCAGGCCACGCTCTGCAGCGATTGCCAACGGCGTTATGCCACGAACATTCTGCGCGTGCTGGACTGCAAAGTGCCGGCGTGCCGCGACATCTTGGCGGCAGCGGCCTTGCCGAGCATGCAGGCCACGCTGTCCGCTGCGGCCCGTGCTCATTACCAGCAGGTGCTGACCACGCTAACCCAGCTCGGCATCGCCTTTCAGGAAGAACCGACGTTGGTGCGCGGCTTGGACTATTACACCCACACGATTTTCGAAGTGACCCACACGGCGCTCGGCGCGCAAGATGCGTTGGGCGGCGGCGGCCGCTATGACGGCTTGGTGACGGAGATGGGCGGCCCGCCGACTGGCGCGGTCGGCTGGGCACTAGGTGTCGAACGCCTGCTGATGGCCTTGCGGGCCGGGGCGCCGGCGCTGCCCGCGCCGCCCGCACCGGTGTTTCTGATCGCCTTTGACGAGCATGCCGTGCAGGAGAATTTCGGCGCCGCCGACATGCTGCGGCGCGCGGGTATCACCGCCATCACGGCCTATGAAAAGCAGTCACCCAAAGCGCAGATGCGGCAAGCCAATCACGCCGGCGCACGGGTTGTGCTGATGCGCGGCGAGGATGAGCGGGTGACGGACACGTACAAGCTGAGAGACATGCACACCGGAGTGGAACGCGTCTGTCCGGCCGCCGATGTGGTTAACCAAGTCGCCGCCGCGCTGCGCGCCTAGGCCCCGGCCATGGAAGTAATTATTCGGCCAACCGCCGACGTCGCCGCCGACTTGGTCGCGCGCCTGCTGGCTGCGCGGCTGCGCCAGACACCGGCACTGGTGTTGGGCTTGGCCACCGGCCGCACGATGGAAGCCGTCTATGCCCGGCTGATCGCCTTGCATCGCGACGAGCAACTTGATTTCTCGCACTGCACAACTTTCAACTTGGACGAGTATGTCGGCGTGGCCAGCGACCAACCCGGCTCGTATCGCCGCTACATGCAAGAACATCTGTTCGATCACATCAACATCGACGCGCGGCGCACCCACTTGCCCGACGGCACCGCGCCCGACCTGGCCGCCGAATGCGCGGCATACGAACAACGGATCGCGCAGAGCGGCGGCATTGCGGTGCAACTGCTGGGCATCGGCGCGTCCGGCCACATTGGGTTTAACGAACCGCTCTCGGCCCTGATGAGCCGCACGCGCGAAAAGGCGTTGACCCCCATGACCCGCGCCCACAACGCATTTGCGTTCGGCGGCGATCCGGCGCGCACGCCCGCGCGCGCGCTGACCATGGGCGTCGGCACGATTTTGGCCGCGCGCGAGATCATCCTGCTGGCGACCGGCCGCGCCAAAGCCGCGATTGTCGCCAAAGCCGTCGAAGGGCCGCTCACCGCCATGATCAGCGCCACCGCGCTGCAATTGCATCCGTGCTGCAAAGTGCTGGTGGATGAGGCCGCCGCGACCTTGCTGACCGAGACGGATTATTACCGCTGGATTTTTGCCCACGAACCGGAATGGGCGCCCTTTCACTCACCCGCACCACCGTCATTATGATCCGGGACATTGAATTGCTTGCGGAAGAGACCAGCGTCGAGACGATTCTGCGGCGCGTCCAGCAACGCCTGCGCCAGCGCCAGCGCGTGGCGCCCTTGGATGTAGACGAGCCGCTCCTCGAACAAGACGAGATTGAGCAGTTCAGCAACATCCATTTGTCGCCCGATTTCTTTTTCCAGTTGGACTATGCCGCGCGCATCTTCGACCCGCGCGACACGCCCGGCAACACCCGCTTCGTCTTCTTTAAGAAAATCATTCAGCGCATCATCCGGATCTACTCCACCCGCCAGGTCGAGTTTAACGCGACGCTCGTGCGGGTCTTGAACAAGCTCTTTGATGTCCTGCATGAAATCGTCGAGAAATTCAATTATTTCCGGCGCGCCGAAGTCAACCTGACACGGCGGATGGAATACAACGAGACGATGGTCGGCAACTCCCTGAAAATGTTGCACCATCAGCGCCAGCGGATCGAGACGACCGAGGGTTTCTCGCGCGATTTGTACCAGCATCGCACGCGCTTGGAAAGTTTGGAGGAGGAAGAGCGGCAATTGAACCGGCGCGTGAGCGGCCTGGAGGATTTACGCAACCGCCTCGAACATTCCCTGGCAGAAAACGCGGCCCTGCGGCAGCGCTTGGAGCGCCTGCTGGCCCATGCCGCGCAACTCCCCGCCGCCGCCGGGGCGCCCGCCAGCACAACGCCCGCGCCCGCCCCGGCGCTCGCCGCGGAACAGGCGCGCGTGCGTCTGCTCAACGATTATCTGTATTTCCCGTATCTGAACGAGGACCGCTCGATTGAAGATGTGATTCGCGAGCGGGTGCGCCACTATCTGCCGTTCTTTGCCGCGCCGGTGCCGGCCTGTGCACAAGGCTGGCTTGTCGATATCGGCTGCGGTCGCGGTGAATTCATGGACATCTGTCGCGCCGCGAAGCTGCCGTGCAAAGGCATTGACATTAACGAGGACATGGTCAAGCACTGCCTCGACAAGGGGCATGACGTCGCGCAAGCGGGCGCGGTCAGCTATCTCCAGGCGCAGCCCGATGCCAGTGTGCGCGGGATCATCTCGTGCCACGTGGTCGAGCACATGCCGGCCGCGGAACTGTTGGCCTTCCTGCGTTTGTGCGTCAGCAAGCTGGCGCCGGGTGGGCGGCTGGTGCTGGAGACGCCCAATCCGAGCAGTATTTTCGGCCTGAGTTTGTTCTATCGCGATTTCACCCACGAGAAACCGATTCATCCGCAAACCATGAAATTCCTCCTGCACGAACTCGGCATGCACCAGGTCGAGATCGAGGAGCTGCACAAAGCGCCGGAGCACCTCGAAACCGTCATTCCCGGCAACGCCGTCCTCAGCGCCAATTTCAGAAAGCTCGACGCCATGGTGTTTGGCTATCTTGATTATGCCGTCATGGCGATCCGGTAACCGCATGAGCACACGACCAGTCACCATCATTGTGCTGACCTGGAACGGGCTGGGCTACACGCGCCGCTGCCTCGATTCCATTCGGGCCACGACCCGCCACCCACAATATTTCGTCTCGATCGTGGACAACGGCAGTACCGACGGCACGGTCGAGTACCTGCAGGCCTTGACCAACGTCACGGTGCTCTACAACGCCACCAATGTCGGCTTCGCGCGCGCCAACAACCAGGCCATTGCGCGCGTGCCCAAGGAGCACGACATTGTCCTGCTCAACAACGACACCGAGATCCCGCCTGACCAGCCGGACTGGCTGGAACGCATGCAGCGCACGGCCTACAGCGCCCCGGACATTGGCGTCGTCGGCTGTCGTTTGCGACGTCAGAGCGGCATGCTGCAGCACGCCGGGGCTTTCATGCCGCTCAGCAATTACTGGGGCCAGCAGATCGGCAGCAACGAAGTTGACCTCAATCAGTATCCGTTTGTCCGTGACGTGGAGAGCGTCGTCTTTGCATGCGTCTATATCCGGCGCTCGGTCATGGATGCGATTGGTGGCCTGTCCGACGATTATTTTGCCTATTTCGAGGACACGGATTACTGCAACGCGGCCCGCACCGCCGGCTTCCGCACCGTCTGCTGTGGCACCGTGACCATCATTCACCACGAAAACGTCTCGACCCGCGAAAACAAAGTCAGCCATTCCGAAATGTTCAAGCAGTCACAGGTCATTTACAAAAAGAAATGGGCGGAACGCCTGGCCGCGCGCTATGAGCAGCGGCTGGTGTGGCTCTCGACCGTGACCCGCCCGCATGGCTACGGCATGACCTCGAAGGACTTGCTGCTGCAGCTGGATCATGAAAATGTGGAAGTGGCCTACCGCTATGTCTATGGCCGCGGCACGGTCTATCCCGTGGACGAACCCGAACAAACCCCATACTATCTGGTCAATGTCATGAAACAGCGGCCGGTGCCGCGCGGGGTGCCGCACGTGGTCTACGGCCAGGGCGATATCTTTCACGCCAATCAGGGGCCCTACAAGATTGGCTACACCATGCTGGAAGTCACCGGCATCCCCGCCGAATGGGCGCGCCAGGCCAACTTGATGGACGAAGTCTGGGTGCCGACCGAGTTCAATCGCCAGACCTTCAGCGCCTCGGGCGTCAAGCGCCCGATCCAGATCATGCCGCTGGGCGTGGACCTCAATTACTTCAACCCGCTGATCAGCAAGTATCCGGTGGCGGACGAGTTCAAGTTTCTGACCGTGTTCGAGTGGGGCGAGCGCAAAGCGCCGGAATTGCTCTTGCGCGCATTCAACGATACGTTCAAGGCGACCGAGCCGGTGGTCTTGATTTGCAAAGCCAATTGCACCGATCCGACGGTTGATTACGCCAAGGCAATTCGCGATTTGCATTTATCCGAGGAGGGCGGCCGGATTGAATTTGTGCTCAATAAATATGTGCCCTACTACCAATTGGGCGCGTTGTACCGCTCGTGCGATTGCCTGGTGCTGCCCAGCCGCGGCGAGGGCTGGGGCATGCCGATCCTGGAAGCCATGGCCTGCGGCCTGCCCGTCATCGCCACCCACTGGAGCGCGCCAACCGCGTTCATGACCGAGGCCAACAGTTACCCGTTGCGCGTCCGCCGCATGATTGATGCCGTGGCGAAATGCCCTTATTACAAGGGCTTTCAATGGGCGGATCCGGACGAAGACCACTTGCGCCACCTGCTGCGGCAGGTCTACGATCATCCCGACGAGGCTCGCGGCAAGGGCGCCCGCGCCGCCGCGGATGTCGCCGCGCAATGGACCATCGTGCATGCCGCCCAGCGCATCAAGCAGCGCCTGACCGAGATTGGCACCCCTGGCGCCGTGCGCCGCGCCGCGCGCCGCGCTACGCCTGCTGCGTCCGCGCCGTCCACGCCGTCCACCATCGCGATTGACGTCAGCCGCGCGATCGGCGAGCAAATCAGCGGCGTCGGGCGGTACACCCAATCGCTGGTGCGGGCCTTGGCGAGCGCGCCAATGGATGACCTGCAGTTCTTGCTGTTGCCCGGCCTGGGCTCGTTTGTGCATCCTGAATATGGCACGCGCTTCACCTTTCCCCTGCCCGTTGCGCCGCATGTCCAGCTCTATCGCGGCGCGCTGCCGGCCTTCTCGTCGCCCGCCACTGCGGTACCCAACCTGGCGTTGTTGCATTGCACCGGCAACCTGGTGCCGGAGGGCGTCACCTGTCCGCTGCTGGTGACGGTCTATGATGTCTCGTTCAAGACTCATCCGCAGTTCCACACCCAGGAGAACATTGACCTTTGCACCCGTACTTTCACCGCCGCCATCAACCGCGGCGCGCACTTTGTGGCCATCTCCGCGCATTCACGCCGTGATTTGATCGAGCAATTCCGTGTGGCGCCGGACGAGGTCGCGGTCGTGCCGTGCACCTATGATGAGAGCCGCTTCTACCCGCGCACCCCGCGCGAGCGTGACGCGCTGCGCGCACGCTACAAGCTGCCGCCGCAATTCGCGCTGTTCCTCGCCAGCCTCGAGCCGCGCAAGAATCTGGCTACCGTGCTGAAAGCGGTCGCCGACTATGCCGTGCCGTTGCCGATCGTCATCGCCGGCGGCAAAGGGTGGCTGAATGACCGGCTGCGCGACGACATTGCGCGCGCCGGCACGCGCGTCCAGCACATCGGCTATGTGCCCGACGATGACCTGCCAGCCTTGCACAGCGCCGCAACCTGCCTGGTGTTCCCCTCGTTGTATGAAGGCTTTGGCCTGCCGGTGCTGGAGGCCATGGCGTGCGGTACGCCGGCCATCACCACGCGGGTCTCCTCCCTGCCTGAAGTCGGCGGCGCGGCCGCCCTGTATCTCAATGACCCGACCAACGCGGAGGAATTGGCCGCCCTGTTGGAACGGGTCGCCGCCGATGCCGACCTGCGTGAGGCGCACCGCCAAGCCGGCCTCGAACAGGCGAAACAATTCACGCCGGCGCGCATAGCCCAGCAGATGGTGGCGCTCTATCGCCGTCTGCTGGCCCACCCCTGAAGAGCCCATGGACGACGCCCAGCACTATCTTCAGGAGCACCACCGGATCGCCGCGGAGCCGCCGTCCGGCGCGCGCTTCGCCTGGGTGCGGCGGCTGGTTGCCCGCGCCCTGGCCCATGTCTTGCGCGGGCAGAATGAGTTCAATGCCAATGTCGTCCGCTCCCTGAGTGTGCTGCGCAGTGACCGGGATGCCCTCGCCGCGCACTGCACGGCGCTGCAACACGAACTGCATGATTTAAGCGAGCAACACCGCGCGGCACAGGCGACCATTACGCAAGTGCACACCTTGCTGGCGCATCACGGTGGCGTCATCGCCACGCTGGAAACGCAGACACGCGGCACGCAAACCGCGCTTGACAAACTGGCCGCGAATTTCAGCGCGCGCCAGGATGCGCTAGTCCACGTGCAGGAGCAGCTGGCGGCAGACATGGCGGACGTGGCACGCCGGCATGACGGTCTTGTGCACGTGCAGGAACAGCTGGCCGCCAAAGCCGGCATGGTGGCCCAACAGCACACGGCAATGGTTGCTGCCCAGGAACAATTGACTGCGTCCGTTGCCGGTGTCACCCGCCGACACGATGCGTTGGTCACCGTGCAAGAGCGCCTGACAGCCAATGCCGTGGAGGTCGGCCAGCAACAGGCGGCCACCGCAGAACGCCTGGCCCACGAGATGACCGGCATCACCAAACGCCAGGATGAGTTGGTCGCCACGTATGCCGCCGTGACCGCGACGGCAGCGACACTGACGCGCGAACACCGTGAGCTGGTCGAACAGTTGACCGCCGCGCAACAAGCAAACGTGGGCACGACTCAGCGTCAGGACGCACTGGTACACTCGCTCGAGCAACTGCAGACGGTGAGCAACGGCATGGCGCAACGGCACGACGCGTTGGTTGCGCGGCTGGCGCAATTGCAGCGCGAGCTACAGGCCCAGATGGCCGACCTGATTGCCCGCGCGCAGCGCGCGGAAGGCGGCTTTCACGATTTGCACACGCTGGTGGACCAGTTGCGCGAGCAAACGGATGCCATCAAAGGCGGGCTGGGCGCCTTGCTGGAACACGCCGCGCCGCCATCCGCAAAAAGTGCGACCGCCACGCGCGTACCCTGCGCCACCGCGCTGGCCGACATCGCCTATGCACGCTTTGAAGATGCACAACGCGGGGACGAGGCCAGTGTGCGCGAGCGCCTGGCGTGGTATCTGCCCGTCCTCAGCGGCCTGACCACGTCAGCCAGGCACTGTGTCTTGGACGTCGGCTGTGGCCGCGGTGAATTTCTGGAATTGCTGGCGGCCCACGGCGTGCACGCCCGTGGCGTCGATCTCAATCAACTGGCCGTGACGCATGCCCGCCATAAAAAGCTGCAGGTCAAGACGGCTGATTTGTTTGACGAGCTGCGTGCGACCCGCAATGCCACCCTGGCCGCCATCAGCGCGTTCCATGTGGTCGAGCACTTGCCGTTCGACCACGTGCTGCGCTTGCTCCGGCTGGCTTATGCCAAGTTGCGACCGGACGGCATCATCTTGCTCGAGATGCCCAACATACTCAGCCTTGCGGTGGCCGCCGCCGAGTTTTACAAAGACCCGACCCATGTCCGGCCGTTGCATCCAGTCACCCTGCAACATTGGCTGCAGGAAGCCGGCTTCACACGGGTCGCGGTCTCGTTTCTGCATCCGTATCCCGCCGCCGCACAGCTCAATGTGGCCCACGATGCCAGCGGCAATTTTGCGCGCTTGAACGAGCTCCTGTTTGGCAATCGCGATTGTGCCATGGTTGCCTATAAACTTCCTGCTTCACCACCCCCGCATGGTTCCTTATGATTCTGGTCACTGGCGGCGCCGGCTACATCGGCAGTCATTGCGTCAAGCGCCTGCTGGGCAAGGGCTATGACGTGGTCGTCCTCGACAATTTGTCGCGCGGGTTCCGGGATGCCGTGCTCACGCCGCATTTCGTGCAAGGCAGCATCGGCGATCGCGCCGTGCTCGACCGCGTCTTCACCAGCCATGCCATTGACGCGGTCATGCATTTTTCGGCCTTCGCCTATGTCGGTGAATCCGTCGAGAAGCCGGCCGAGTATTATGAAAACAATGTTGCCCAGACGCTGACGTTGCTGACCGCCTGCCGTGACCACGGCATCGCCCGCTTCATTTTCTCATCCACCTGCGCCACGTATGGCGATGTGCAGAAAGTGCCGATCACGGAAGACACGCCGATCGCGCCCCTCAATCCCTATGGCCACAGCAAGCGCATGGTCGAGATCATGCTGCAGGACTTCGACACGGCCTACGGCATCCAGCACTGCATCTTCCGCTATTTCAACGCGGCCGGCGCCGATCCGGACGGCCAATTGACCGAGCGCCACGATCCTGAAACGCATTTGATTCCGATTGTCCTGCAGGTCGCCGCCGGGCGGCGGCCGCACGTGCAGGTGTTCGGCACCGATTATCCGACGCCCGACGGCACCTGCATTCGCGATTACATTCACGTCAACGATTTGAGTGACGCGCACATTTTGGGCCTCGACTATCTGCGCCACGGCGGCGCGTCTGACATTTTCAATCTTGGCTCGGAGCATGGCTTCAGCGTGCGTGAGATCATCCGCGCGTGTGAGGAAGTCACCGGCGCCGCGGTCACGGTCATCGCAAGCCCGCGCCGCGCCGGCGATGCCGTGCGCCTGGTGGCGGATGCCTCGAAAGCCCGGCGCGTGCTGAACTGGCAGCCGGTCCGTAGCGCGTTGCCGATCATTGTCGCCGACGCGTGGCGCGGTCGGTCGTGCACCGCGTAGGCATGGGGAGACGATGACTGCGAGTCACCCACACATCTCTGTCGTCATACCCGTCTATCGCAGTGCGGCAACCCTGCGGGAATTGTGTCGTCGTCTGCGTGCGGTGCTCGAGCCGCTGACAACCGCCTACGAAGTGATATTGGTGAATGATGCCTCACCGGACGAGTCTTGGCAGGTCCTCTGCGCATTGCATGCGCACGAGCCAGGCATCAAGGCGATTGATCTGGCGCGCAATTTCGGGCAGCACGCGGCGTTACTGTGCGGCCTGGCCCATGCGCAGGGCGACGTGGTCATCACCATGGACGATGATTTGCAGCATCCGCCCGAAGAGCTACCCGTCTTGATCAACGCGTTGACCCGCGCGCCGGATGTTGACGTGGTCATCGGGGCCTACACCGTCAAGCAGCATAGCTGGTTTCGCAATCTCGGCACCGCCGTAATCCACTGGGCGACGTCGCGCATTTTCAACAAAGACCCGCGCTTGCGCCTGACCAGTTTTCGCATTCTGCGGCGCAGCGTGGTCGAACAAGTGCTGCGCTTCAGCACGGACAGCCCACGCATCGGTCAGATAATCCTGATGACCACTAATCGCATTTGCAACGTGCCCGTGCGCCATGCGCCGCGCGCCCAGGGACGTTCGGGCTACACCTTCGCACGCTTGTGCAAGGATTTTCTGGACAATGTGCTGGGCAACTCGACGCTGCCGTTGAGTTTTGTCATCTATCTGGGATTTGGTTCCGCCGCCATGAGCTTCCTGCTGCTGGCATGGATCGTCTACAAAAAATTTGTGCGCGGTATTTCCGTGCAGGGCTGGACGACGATTATGGTGTTGCTGCTGTTCATGTTTGGCATGTTGTTCCTGTCGCTGGGGATCATCGGTGAATACCTGATTCGCATTTTGCGTGAGGCAAAAAAGAACCCGCAGTATGTTGTGCGCGAGGCCATGCTCTGATGCGCGGGCGGCACGCGATAGGCTATCTGGCGCGTGGCGCGGTGCTGGCGGGCGCGCTGCTGCTGCTGGTGCACATGGTGGATCTGCGCAGCGTGGGCCGGCAGTTGTGCGCCGTGCCGCCGTGGCTGCTGGCCGCTGCCGTGCTGATTGCGCTGCTGCGGATTGTCTTGTCCGGCCTGCGCTGGTGGCTGCTCACTCCGAGCCGCCCCTGCGCGTTGCGCCCGCGCGACTGTATTCGCTACGCACTGGTCGCCAACACCTTCACGCTGCTCATGCCGGGCGCGCTGGGCGGTGACCTGGTGCGCGCCGCCTTGGTGTTGGACGAAGTGCGCCAGGAGCGCGCCGCACTCATGGTCTCGATAGTCGTGGATCGGGTGGTGGGCCTGACCTCGATCATGCTGCTGGCGGTGGCAGCCATTCTGGCAAGCCCGCAGGTGCCGCACAAAACAGTGTTGCTCGCGGCAGTCGCAGCGGCACTGGCAGCGCTGGCCTGCGCGCTCGCGCTGGTGCGCCGCGACGCAACCCGCCGTGTGCTCTGCGCGTGGGCATCCCATGCCGGGCGGCTGGCGCCGCGGTGCGTCGCCGCCGTCGCGGCAGCGCATGCGGCGGTGGTGGCTATCAGCGGCAAGCGCGTGCGCGTACTATCTGCCCTGCTGTTATGCATTCCCATTCATCTGCTGTGGTTTGTCATCGTGTATTTGCTGGCGCGCCACCTCAACATCGCGATTTCATTTCTGACGGCATGCAGTGTGACGGCGCTGGTGTGGTTGATCACCACGCTGCCGCTGTCGCTTGCGGGTGTGGGTGTGCGCGAATTGTCGTATGTCTATTTACTGGGCATGTATGGTGTCTCCGCCGATGCGGCAACCGCGCTGTCCCTGGCGCAATTCGCCATCATGGTGGTGAGTGCGCTGCTGGGCATTCCCTTCATTGTGCACATGGGCAGGCCGGCGCCACATCCCGTGCCGCATGGTGATCCACATGACTAAGCGCACCATCGCCGTCATTGGCGCGGGCAACGGCGGGCAGGCCATGGCCGGCCATCTGGCCATGCAAGGCCATGCTGTGCGGCTGTATGCGCGGCATCCTGACCGGCTGCCGCATGTCTGCGCCAGCAAGACCATCCAGTTGACCGGCGCAGTAACGGGTGTTGGTCGGCTTGCCATGGTGACGGATTCGCTGGCTGCCGCGCTGGACGGCGCGGACATCATCATGGTGGTGACCACGGCCGATGCGCATGGCGACGTGGCGCGGGCCATGGCGCCGCATTTGCGCGACGGCCATGTGGTCGTGCTCAATCCCGGGCGCACCGGCGGCGCGCTGGAAGTGCGCCACGTGCTGCGCCAGTGCCGTGTGCGTGCGCAGGTCTACGTCGCGGAAGCGCAGAGCCTGGTCTATGCATGCCGCATTGAAACACCCGGCTGCGTCACCATTATTGGTGTCAAGGACCATGTCCTTTTGGCGGCCCTGCCGGCGGCGGACACCGTCCACGTGCTGGCCCACGTGGCCCCGCTCTACCCGTGCTTCCAGCCTGCGCCGCACGTTGTGGCGACCAGTCTGGAAAACATTGGCGCCATCTTTCATCCGGCCATTGTCGTGTGCAATGCCGCGGCGATTGAACGTGGCGTCAGCTTCCATATGTATGAGGACATGACCCCGGCCGTCGCGCGTTTGATCACCACGCTCGATGCCGAGCGTTGCGCCATCGGCGCGGCCTATGGCTTACAGTTGCGCAGCGCCGCTGACTGGATTGCCCACGCCTATCGCGGCATTGCCGGCGATGATCTGTGCAGCCGCATGCGCAACAATCCCGCCTATGCCCGCATCCTTGCGCCGACCACGTTGCGCTCGCGCATGCTGCTCGAAGATATTCCCGCCGGCATCCTGCCGATGACCGAGTTCGCGCGACTGGCCCGTGTGGCCACGCCCTGTATGCATGCGCTCCTGGCCATCTCTGAGGCGCTGCTGGGTGACGACCTGCTGCGTGGGCAGCGCACGCTGGCGCAGATGGGCGTCAGCGCACGGTCGGTCGATCAACTCTTACGCTCCTTGTGACGCCGGCCGCGCGATGAAACCACCGCCATTGGAGCCACACGAGGTGTTCGGCCTGATCAAGCCGGCCGTCGATGCGCACACGCTTGGCCTCAATTCTGTTGCCGACTTGCTGCGCGAGTGTGGCTATGCCGTGGTGCTGGGCGATGCAGCGCTGGGCCACGCCCTGGACGCGCTGGAGCAACCGGATCAGCGCGCCTATCTGCTGGCCTGGCTGCACGCCAACACCATTACGCGCCTGGGCTGCAGTTACCGCTTGGAGCCCGCCGATGCGCAGGAACTCATGGCCCGCCTGTACGCGCAGCTCGTTAGCGCGCGTGTGTTTACCGCGCAGGGCGGCCGACTGCGGGCCTTGTACTTTGCGGGCTTACCGGCGGCGTGCGCCTTGATTGCGCACGCGTTTCACGGCGCCATCCCCACCTTCGCCGGCGATGAAACAGCAGTGGAGACGTTGCGCGCGTTGGGCGTGCCGGACACGCGCATACCACGCGCCACGCAGCAGCATGCGGCGTATGATGAACTACGCCTGGCGCTGGGCCGACAGGTGCTTGCGTCCGCGGCATATACCGCACTGGCACCCGTTGATCGCAGTGGGTACGCCGAATATGGCACCCGCACGGATACCCTGCAACGACGCCTCGCGCACAGCCAGACACATGCCCTGACACCGCTCATGCGCGCGCATGTCGGCCCCTATCGCCCGAACCGCGCCGAGGCTTTGCGGGAGTTCTGCGCCTGGCTCCACGCGCTGGCGCGCACCGGCCATTTGGACATCGTCTCGATTGGCACCTCGCAGCTGACCCAAGCGCGCTTTGGCGAAGAATGGGGCGGCCTGCCCAATGGCGGCGGCGTGCCGGTTAACGCACCGGATGAATATCGCCAGATTTGGGAGGCCGCGCGTCCGATGCTCGTGCGCACCTATGCCGGCACACGCAATATCCCGGCGCTGGCGCGCATGCACGAGGAAACACTCCATATCGCCTGGCACGCCCTGTCGTTCTGGTGGTTCAGCCAGATTGACGGCCGCGGCCCCAATGATGTGTACACCAATTTGTGCCAGCATTGCGAGGCTCTGCGCGCTATGGCCGCACGCGGCACGCCGTTCGAGCCCAACGTGCCGCATCACTTTGCCTTTCGCGGCGCCGACGATGTCACGTATGTGGTTTCCGCGGCGCTGGCGGCGCGCACGGCGAAACGGCTTGGCATTCGGGATCTCGTTCTGCAAATCATGCTGAACACGCCGAAGAGCACCTGCGGCATCCAAGACCTGGCCAAGGCGCGGGCCACGTTGCGCATCGTGCGCGAGCTCGAGGATGCGCGCTTCCGCGTCATCCTGCAACCGCGCGCAGGCCTGGATTATTTCTCGACCGATCTGGCCAAGGCCAAAGTGCAATTGGCGGCCGTCACCGCCTTGATGGACGACATCGAACCAGACAACGGCGCCAGTCCCGCACTCATTCATGTCGTCGGCTATTCCGAGGCGGCCCATTTGGCGGACCCGCCGGTCATTGATGAAAGCATTCAGATCACCCGCGCCGCGCTGGCGCAGTATCGCCAGTTGCGCGCGCACGGCGACGTGCCGCACATGGGTCGCGATCTGGACGTGCAACAGCGCACCAGCCAGTTGTACCAGGAGGCCCACATTCTGCTTGCGGCGATCGAGCGCCATATTGCGGATCCGTATTCCCCGCGCGGGCTCTATCACATCTTCGCCGCCGGATTCCTGCCGGTGCCCTACCTATGGGAGTGCCGCGCCGAGTTCCGCCATGCCTGCGCCTGGCGCACGCGCCTGGTCAACGGCGGCGTGGCGGTGGTGAACGAACAGGACCGGCCGGTGAGCGCCACTGAGCGCGCGCACTACTGTGCCGGCATCGCGGCAAGCATCACGCCACCCGCGCCCCAGGTGCTGCATGGCTAGGCGCGCCTCAGCAGGCACGGTGCTCATTCTCGGCGGCGGCGCGGATCAGGCCCTGCTGGTGCAGGAGTTTGCGCGGCGTGGCTGGCGCACGCTGATCATGGATTACTATCCGAATCCGCCCGCCAAGCGCTTCGCCACGCTGCATTGTCAGACCAGCTGTTATGACTGCGACGCGGCGCTCGCGCTGGCACGCGACCAGCACGCTGACCTGGTCACCACGATCTGCACCGATCAACCGCTGCTCGTGGCTGCCGATGTGTCCGCGCAGCTTGGTCTGCCCTCGCCGGTGCCCTATCAGACGGCGCTGGCATTG